>ORJL010138917.1_pt1 | contig 46987 bp, 43 predicted proteins | sample 1779941 | NCBI WGS metagenome assembly ORJL01 (sample SAMEA104232317, study PRJEB22302) | groundwater metagenome | biome: forest; feature: aquifer; material: groundwater | place: USA | collected 2011-08-07 | depth 5.8 m | reverse complement strand
TGATGTTGTCTGGTTTACCGGTAAGGTAACCCGAAAGTATGTGGACGAGGATGGGGAGTATGCCGTAGACATCGAGACCCATGGCATCAACCAGAGAGACGAGGATACTATCCCCGGCCACTCAACCGTGGTGCTCCCTTCCCGTACCGCCGGTACTTCTCCCGTTAAGAAGCGGCTCGGGAAGGCTTAAGAGAAAGAGTCGGGAGGTCCCGTTCCATGGCCCTTGATTACACCACCTACGCTGAGGCTAAAGAGAAGTTCAGCTTTGAAGAGCGGTGGGACGTCTTTAGCGGAAACAAAGATAATTTCAATATTGCCTATGAGTGCATAGACCGCCATCCACCCGGGGAGACTGCTCTACGAATCAAGTTCGACGACGGCAGAAGCGAGACTTATCAGTTCGCTGACCTGCAGCGGCTGACCTCGCAGTTTGCTCACTTCCTGGAAAGGAGGGGGATCAACGAGGGAGACCGGGTAGCGGTTATCCTTAACCCTTCCCTGGAGTTCTATGTAACCATGTTCGGCATAATGAAGAGAGGGGCAGTGACTGTCCCTTGCTTCCCAGCCTTCGGGCCGGATGCCATCGAGTTCCGGCTACAGAAATCGGATGCCAGGATGGTTGTCACCTACCAGGAGAAGGCCACTACTATGCTCAATACTTCAGCCTACCAGATGGTTATGGCTGATGAGCTCAATGGCCTGCTCCAGGGCGAGGATGAGCAGTACACGCCGGCTCATACCACCGCCGGCACCCTGGCCGCACTCCAATTCTCCAGCGGGACCACCGGGACGCCCAAGATAGTGCCGTACCGGCACGCGGCTGCAACGCTTACCGCGCTCAACATGAAGATGGTGATTGGCCTGCGCAAAGGGGACCGTTACTTCTGCCCTTCCTCGCCGGCCTGGGGTCACGGCATCTGGTATGGCACGGTCGGACCCCTGATCTTCGGGACAGCGATAGGCACTTATTCCGGCAAGTTCAGCGCGGAGAGGTTCCTCGAGGCCTTGGAAGAGTTCGAAATCACCGTGGTATCCGGGACTCCGCTTATCTACCGGCTGGTTAGAGAGGGCGGCAAGATAGACAACTACAAGCTCAAGTTAAGGAACCTTTCCTTTACCGGAGGACCGCTCGATGTAGAGACAATCCTCTACTGGCGAGACAAGGTGGGGGTTGCACCCCGTTCCTTCTTCGGGAGCACCGAAGTAGGCGTAGTCCTTCTAGAGTTTCCGTTCGACGACTGGGTGCAGAAACCCGGAAGCCTGGGAGCGCCCATGCCAGGCATGGAAGTAGCCGTCCTGGACGAGGACGGAAACGTGCTCCCACCCGGACAGATTGGCCAGATCGGCATGAGAGTAAAGGATCGCTGGGTGCGGACTGGCGACGCCGCCTACATGGATGAAGACGGACGGTACTGGCACAAGGGACGTGCGGACGACATCATCATCTCAGCGGGATGGACCATCGGCCCCCAGGAGGTCGAGGAGGCCCTCATGAAGCACGCTGCAGTCGTAAGAGCGGCCGTCGTAGGCAGCCCGGACGCAGAGCGCGGAGAGGTTGTGAAGGCCTTTATTATTACGGACCGAGAGCCAACTCAAGAACTTGAGCAGGATATACAGCAGTTCATCCGCACCAGGCTCAGCCGGCATGAGTATCCCCGGGAAATTGAGTTCGTGACGGAGTTTCCTGAAACCCCCGATGGCAAGGTCAAGCGGGGCGAGCTGCGCGCCCGCGAGCGCGCCAAGAAGGAAGCGTCTGTCGAGAATTCTTGAAACGGATGCCAAGAGCAGGCATCGCCGGAAGCCGACCCTGAAGACCTATCTAAGACCCTGATGTGACAAGAGGCCCCCGTTTGTACCGGGGGCCTCTTTGTTTCCCATCGTCTATCTCTTCAGTATCTCTTCGTATAGAGCCACTGTTTCCTGGGCTACTCGCTTCTGCGTGTAATGGGCCAGCACCCGGGCTCTCCCCCGCCTACCAAGATCGGCACGGAGGCCGGGGTCTCGAATAAGGCGAGCCAGCGCTTCCCGGAATGCTCCAACATCCCCTTCCGGACAGATGAGACCGGCATCGCCGATGACATGTGGTATCTCGCCGGAATCACTGCCAACGACAGGAACACCGCACGCCATGGCCTCGACGATGACCCGTCCAAATTGCTCCTTCCAGTGAGGCACGGTGAGAGAAAGCACAGCAAGCACGTCCATCTCAGCGTACCGAGCGGGCATTTCCCCGGAAGCAACGCCACCAAGAAAGTGCACCCGGCCTGCGATTCCCAGCCGTTGGGCCATCTGCTCGATCTCCTGACGCAGGGGGCCCTCGCCCACCAGCAACAGCCGCCAGTCGCCCTCCAGTCCGGACGCCGCCTCAAGGAGCACGTGTAAGCCCTTTTCCTTCACCAGCCTCCCTCCGTACCCAATCGTAAACGGTGAAGACTGCCTGGGGCTTTCCGGAAGCGAAAACACCTCCGGGTCCACGCCAAACTGCGGGATCGTGGAAAGGGGCCCGCGGTAGCCTTTGCGACGCAGGATATCGGACGCCTCGGCGTTCCCGGCAATAGCGCCATTCACGCGGCCCAGCACGTGCTTTTCGATTAGTCCAAAGGGAGGCGGGAATTCGTGCCAGATGTTCTGCCACGTGAAGAAGACCACCTTGACTCCACGACGCATGGCAGCGCGCACGGCGTGCAACGTCACGATGTCGTAAGGCTCCTCGTCAATATGAAGGAGGTCCGGCTTTAGACGGGAGAGGTAGCCTCCCAACCGGGGGTAGAAATGCAGGTGAAAATGCCCGTTGAGGACGGGATTATCTACCAGCATCTGGTAGCCATTGACCTCTCCCTGTTCAAGGAATGCCTGACGCTTGCCCATGCGCCAGTACGGTGGAACGATCAGAGTAAGGTCGACACCAGGCAAAGACGCCATTTCTACCAGCTTGCGCCGGTAGGCGGCCAGATAACATGCCTTAGAAACCATAAGCACCTTCACCGGCTGGTTCCCTTTCTGGCCGTCACATGAAGGGCTACTGCGCCGACTGGCAGGCCTGTGAACAGTGCATTGGATTCAACATAGGCGGCTGCCCAGAGACCCCGGAACAACACGTTGTTGAGCCGGCGGCGCCGGAACCAGTCCTCCTGCTCTATGTAAGAGAGGATGTCTCTGACCTGACCCAGAGGGTGCATACTGTAGGTCACCCGCTCGATGCTAAACCCAGCGTCTCGCAGGAGCTGGAGCGCGCCCCTACGGGTGAAGCGCTGTATATGGCCGCTGTGCCGCTCTTTGAGGTCGTCACCCAGGTGCAGGCGCCAGAGGACCCAGTGCAGGCTCCCCGGCTGCCCCTCACAGGGGATAAGGGCGTGCAGGAGTCCCCCCGGCTGCAGGACGCGGCGGACCTCGCTCAGCGTACGGTCCGGTTGCCTGAGGTGTTCCAGCACGTCGAAGACCAGGACCGTCTGGAAGCTATTGTCCTGATACGGCAGGGCGTGAACATCGGCGGCCGTGTAGCAGGCTCCGTCTTGCTGGCGATGCCCCGCCTCGAGTGACTTCATGTCCATGTCACAGCCGAAGAACCGGGCGCCCAAGTTGTTTGGCTGCAGCAGGCGCATGAATCTGCCGGCGCCACAGCCCAACTCCAGTGCCCTCCCCTCGCGGCCCCTTACCTCCTGCCTTGCCCGGCGCACTGCTGTATTCCACCGGGAGAGCCCTTCGTTGCCCCAGATACGGGTCAAACCCGCATCACCTCCTACGACCTGCCGGTAAGCTGCCAGCGTCTCTTGCGCCGTCTGCTGCCAGCCGAAGCGCCGGGCCTGGTTGAGGCCCTTTCGCTGCATCTCAGTCCTCAGGCCGCCGTCCGCCAGCACCCGGGCCAACGCTTCTGTGACGGCCTCCTGGTCTTTCGGATCGAAAAGCAAGGCAGCGTCTCCCACAACCTCTGGCAGGCTACTGGCACGAGAACAGACGACCGGCGCACCACAGGCCATGGCCTCCAGTGGGGTAAGCCCGAAACCCTCATACAGTGAGGGGAAAACAAGAGCCGCGCATCCGGAATACAGCGGCGCTTTATCTTCCTCCGGTACCTGACCGAGGAAAGCCACCCGGTCTCGAATACCCAGCGATCCAGCCAATCCGGCAAGATCAGGGAAGGAGTCCCGGCGTTGCGAAAAAACCCGGCCGGCAATCGCCAGCTGAGGCTTCCGAGGGAGGGCAGCGTACGCCCGCAACAACAGAGGAAGGTTCTTGCGCCAGTCTAAGCCACCGATGTAGAAGACATACTCATCTTCAAGACCGTATTTCTGCCGAACGGCGCCCAGCTGGCCGGCGTCCTTCACCGGGTACATAGTCTCATCACACGCCAGGTGGGCTACACGGATCTTATCCGCGGGGATCCCCAACACCCGGACGATATCGTCCCGGGTAGCCGCCGAATCCGCCATGATGAAGTCCGCGCCCCTGGTCGCCCTGGACGCCAGCCAGGTGTAGGCGCGGGCCTGGGGCGAGCGCCTGGTCTCGGGAAGAAGCAGCATGATCAGGTCATGTACGGTCACTACTGTTCTGCAGGGCTTTGCAATGGGAGGCCCAAGATACGGGACATGGAGAAGGTCAGCCCGTATGGCTTTGCTGGCTCTGGGCAGGCCGATTTGCTCGAACCACAGCTTCCCCAGGTCGCCCTGTAGAGGCAGCGAGACAGGGACCACCCGCCAGGGGGCAACACGGCCGGCGAGCAGGGACCTGGACAGCGGGGCAGTTGCCCTTGGAGCTATTACATAAATCTCATCCTGACAGGCTTGCCCCAGAGCCCTGATCAAGCCTGCAGTATACTGGCCGCTCCCCGTGGTGGGGTGAAGCAGGAAATAACCGCTAATGGCAATGCGCATGCGATGCTTATTATACCCTATTTTGGGAGGCCGGCCCCAACTTGACACGCCAGTTCACCTTACCTAGAATCGAATATGAGGTTATGCAATGCTGGGGCTCGAAGGACTTGGCAAAATACTGGTCATCATGGGCGGGCTTGTCGTTCTGGCGGGCCTTGCCTTGATGTTCGCAAGGCGCATTCCGTATTTGGGAAGGCTGCCGGGAGACATCTTCGTGCAGAGAGACAACTTCACGATCTTCGCTCCGCTTGCGACTATGATCATCCTTAGCATCGTACTGACAGTCTTGCTAAATGTCATAATCCGCCTCTTCCGTTGAAGACTTCCGACTTCGATTATCACCTGCCCCCGGAGCTAATTGCCCAGACGCCTATAGAACCAAGGGACCAGAGCCGCCTCATGGTCGTTGACAGGGAGAGCGGCTCGATCATCCATACGGGCTTTTCGCAACTCCCGGGCCTGCTTCGGTCCGGAGACTTACTGGTGTGCAACGACAGCCGTGTCGTGCCGGCACGGATTACCGGACGCAAGGAGGACACGGGAGGAAAGGTAGAGATCCTCCTGTTGCGCCGTTGCGAAGAAGCCACGTGGGAGGTGCTCTTGAAGCCCTCCCGGCGCCTGCGTGCAGGTGGCACGTTCCGTCTGATTACGGAACCATCGGCCTCATCCTCCGGCTCTGGTGGCAACGGGCAGGGTGCTGCGCCGGCCAGCTCCAGTTACCTGCTAGAGGGACAGGTCATAGAGCGAACGGCTAGCGGCACATGGATGATTAGCTTCAACAAGAACCCGGAGCTAGATAGAATTGGCCACGTGCCCCTGCCTCCGTATGTGAAGGAGCCACTGCGCGACCCGGAGCGTTACCAGACCGTCTACGCCCGGGCGAAGGGTAGCGTAGCCGCTCCCACTGCCGGTCTCCATTTCACCCCTGCACTTATGACAGATTTGTCGGACAAGGGCATTGGCCAGGTCTTCCTGACGGTCCATATTGGGCTGGACACGTTCCGCCCCGTGGTCGTGGAAGACCCAGCAGATCATCCCATCCACACTGAATGGGGCACGTTAGGAGAGCGTGCCGCCATGCAGATCAACGAAGCCAGGTCCTCGGGTGGCCGTGCTATAGCTGTCGGAACATCTTCCGTCCGCCTGCTTGAGACCGCGGCATGCGCTGGAGGCGAGGTACGACCTTTTAGCGGATGGGCCCGGCTCTTCATCATTCCCGGACACCAGTTCCGGGCGGTGGACTGCCTGCTCACAAACTTCCACTTGCCCCGAACGAGCCTCATGATGCTGGTCTCGGCTATCGCCGGGCGGGAGTTGATACTAGAAGCCTACCATGAGGCCATAAGAGAACGCTACCGCTTCTACAGCTTCGGCGACGCCATGCTAATAGTGTAGGCCAGCGGTGTGGATTAACAAAATGTTACATAAACTACTCATTGGTTAAAACAATTTCACTTGCCTCTTACCATGTGGTATAATACTCCAAAATTACATAAGGGAGGGTATACATGAGCGTCAAGGGAATCAAGGCACTCGTAGCAAGGCTTCACTCCGATGATGAGACCCGTAGCCGTTTCGCATCCGACCCTGAAGCGGTCATCTCCCAGTACAACCTGACCGCGACTGAGAAGGACGCTATCAAGGCCTCGCAAATGCGCCTTGGACCCGATGGCACGATCGTTCTCCAGCAGGGCGCCCAGCCCCTGTCATGGTGGATGGCGTAGACTCCACTGGATGAACAGTGACCTGGAGGGCCGCGGAGAACCAGACGCGTCCCCCCAGGAACTGACCAGACTCGTCTTCCAGGAGATCAAGGCTACTATGGCCCAGGCCAGGGCCAACAGAAGCCTTGATCTCCTGGTTTTGCAAGCAATCCGGGACCAGATGGCCCCAGCCGGAAACGTCTTTCGTCGTTCCCTAACAATGCTCGCCGTTTGTCGGTCTATCTGCGGGCAAATTCAGCATGCCCTGCCTGCAGCCGCGGCGATCGAATTCTTCGTCGCAGCGCTCGATGTCCTGGATGACATCGAGGACGAAGACAACGAGATGGCCCTCTGGAAACGGCACGGCCGTGCCCTCGCATTGAATGCATCCACTGCCCTGCTCATGCTTGCTCAACTGGCCGCAGCAAGACTAAGGCTCAAATCGGTGAGCAACGTGACCGTCGCCCGGGCGATGGAGATGATAGCGTCTTCCGGCGCCATGGCTTGCGCGGGTCAGCACTATGACATTGAATACGAGTCCAGGCCGTCGATCAGTGAGGCCCAGTATTTCAAGATGATCGGGATGAAATCGGCCGCCCTGGTCGAATGCGCATCACGGATCGGGGCACTGCTGGCCGGCGCAGACGATCGTCAGATTGAATCGCTGGGCATGTTTGGCCGTTACCTCGGCATTGCGTACCAAATAGAAAATGATGTAGACTCTATCAGTAGTCAGCAGGCTGGCAAGAGCGACATCACTAAAAGGAAGAAGACACTCCCGGTGGTTTTTGCCCTGAGCAATGCAGATGAAGAAGCACGAGACTGGCTCGCCTCTATTTACAGCGCGAGGGAGCCGATAGGTCCCGAACTAGAGAGTAAGGTCTCACAATTGTTAGGATCGTGTGGCGCCGTTCACTATTCGATAATACGGGCAGAAATGTATCGGCGGAAGGCGGCCAAAGTGCTGGCTGATTCCGGTATTCCGCACGGCGCCGTCAGATCTATGAGCTCGGCCCTCGGTCTCTGATTTCGTTGGCGTACTAGGAACTAGGTGTGGCGACCTATCCACTGTCTAACCGCTTATCAGTCCGGGCCGACCTACAGCGGGCCACAGGCTGGCTCTTATTGGCGCTCGGTCTCTTTGCCGGCGTAGGAATCTCCATCCTGTTCGTCCGCTCTCTAATGGTTCCATATCTTGGTGCGGATATCACGCTTCGGGAAGGCCTGTGGCGGGTGAACCAGGTCGACTCGAATGGCACGGCGTACAGAGACGGTATTCGATTTGGCGATGTCGTGGTAACGGTGAACGGCATGGCTCCTGGAGAAGTAGCCAAGGGCTTCGATTACATCGGGGCGCACCGGGCGCAGGCCCTCGAGGTCCAGGACGCCACCGGCCGCATCAAGGGTAGCTCCTCAGCCCAAGGACCCATGCCAGCGGGCTCCATCCAAGAGTCAATCGGCCTTTACACAGTCTCCGTAGCCTTCTGGCTTGTGGGATTTATCTCCCTTCTCAAGAGGCCAACATCAAGATCGACCCTGTTTCTGTACCTGATGTGTATAGCTGTAGCTGTCGCACCAATGGCGTCCCTGGATACAGTACGAGGTTCTGCCCTGGGCCGGCACCTGGAGGCCCTGAGCCTGATACTGGCTCCCTGGCTTGTGGCCAGGTTCTTCTTCGAGTTTCCTTACCGAAAGAGCCTTAGCATCAATCGGATGGTCGTTACCAACCTGGTCTTCCTTCCAGCCTTTCTGCTAATCCTGGCCTACTTTGCGGCGGGCCAGGACGATTCGGGGTTCTATTCCTGGTTCCGGCCAACAAATATGGTGAACTTAATGCTGGGCTTCCCCTTTGCCCTTGGTGTAGCTATTCACAGCTACTACGGGTCATCGTTCACCAGATTTAGACAGCAGATGCGAATCATAGCTGTGAGCGCGGTCATCGGACTTCTACCGCTGCTCGTCCTGAGCATCGTTCCAGAAGCCCTTGGGCAGGGCTACCTCGTGTCACCCAGCATAGCGAGCATGGGCCTCATCGCCCTGCCTCTGTCCCTGGGTTACGTAATCCTACGAGACAAATTGCTGGACATTGATCACGCCATCAACCGGGTGACATGGTATGGATTGCTATCTTGCGCGCTGGTGGCATGCTACGTTCTCTTGATCTCGTTTACCGAAATGCTTTTCCCCGGCCTTGGCACCGGTTGGCAGGTTCTCCTGTTGATCGCCTTCACGGCCGCCGTCCTGGCCTCATCCGCCCCGGCAAGGATCAAGTTACAGCAGGAATTTGAGACAAGACTGAATTTGGGGCGGTATGATTACCGGCGCGCTGCAGCGGACATAATCGCTGACCTCACTTCGCAAACAGATCTGGAAAATGTGGCCCAGCTACTGGCAACAGACGTATCGCGCTTCCTGAAGCTAGAAGGAGCCTGCGTACTGCTCAACCTGGAGGGCAAGGGGCATAAGCTCCTGGCTTCCCATGGCTGCTATGCGGACCAGCAGACCCGACAAAGAGAGCTGCTGGACTACTGTCGCAGTCTTGGCGAGGACCACCAATTTCCCAACCCAGCCTCCGCCGAGTCAGGCGCGGCCCTGCTCGTGCCCCTCTCTCGGGGAAGGAAGCAGATCGGTATTCTGGCGTTAAGCAAGAGAGCGTCCGAGTCCAAGTTCACCGTAGACGACATCTACTTCTTGTTCAGTATTCAGAGCCAGGGCTCCCTGGCTATCGATAATGCTTTGCTACTGAAGGAAGCTAAGGCGCGCGCAGTAGACCTGGAGCATGCTGTTGAGCGGTTGGAAGAGTACACCCAGTACCTGGAATATTCCCGTAGTGCACTGGAACAGTCCTATATCGGCATAATCAGGACGCTCGTCCTGGCAGTTGAGAGCCGCAGCCCGTACACGAAGGGACACTCTGAACGGGTGACGCAGCTGGCCCGAAGGATTGGCATGGAGATGGGACTGAGATCTGATGAGCTCCACGATCTCCAGGTGGCGGCTCGAATCCACGATATCGGAAAGATGGGCATATCCGATCACATCCTGCTAAAGCCAGGCCCCCTGGAACATCATGAGAGGGCCGAAATCGAGCTTCACCCGTTCAAGGGCGTAGAGATTGTACGCTTCCTGGATTTCCTGCGGGGAGCTCTCCCCATGATCGAAAGCCACCACGAATGGTACAGTGGGGGCGGATACCCACGCGGGCTTCGCGGCGATGAGATCCCTCTAGGGGCGCGAATCATCGCTGTCGCCGATGCCTTCGACGCGATGACTTCCGACCGGCCGTACCGAAAAGCGTGCACGAGCATCGAGGCAATCAAGCTTCTGTGCGACGGGTCTGGCTCCCAATGGGACTCGAGGGTCGTTGAAGCCATCAAGAATCTCCCCGGGCTTGATGGCGAGGATGCGTGACAGGGACGTCTACAGTCGCCTAGCCCCCTATTACGACTATCTCCACCCGGATGGTGAAGAGGCGCTAGGCCGGACAGGGGATTGGCTCGACAACATCCTCAAGCCTTTGAATGTCAGGACCGTTCTGGACTGCACCTGCGGGACTGGCCTGCAGGCCCTGGCCCTGGCGAGGAATGGCTATGACGTCACCGGATCTGATATCAGCAGGCCGATGCTGCGCAAGGCCAGAGCGAAGGCTCGCGCCACCGGCCTGAAAGTCAGGTGGGTCCACGCAGACATCCGGCAGCTCCAAACAGCAATCGAAAATTCGTTTGACGCAGTCATTACCTGCGGTAACTCGCTACTCCATCTCACAACCAGCAATGACCTGGGCGCGGCCATTCGGAGCATGTTCGATGCGATAGCTCCAGGAGGCAGCCTGTTGATTGATCTGGCTGACAGCGAAGAGAGCCTCTTCAATCCCCATCCGTTCATGTCAAGCAAGATCCAACTGCCGGACGGCGCCAGGCTATCAGTCTATACCACCACAGAGCATAAGGGCGAGATCATCGTACTCAACGTCTTCATAGCCCGGGATACGTCTGGTGGCACGGAGGTCACGCATACCAGCATGCGTCTCAGGATACCGGCACGGGAAGAGCTTCTGCAATTGCTGGACGAAGCTGGGTTTGCCGAGGTCCTGGATATCTCCAGGAAGGGCTCGATTACTCTTCTGGCTCGGAAACGAGAAGTCTAAGACTCGACCACCTCTCCAAGCTGTGGAGAGACCGGGCTCACTCCCCTAGCGCTAGTATTCTATGCCCTCTCGGGCACGGACACCTGCTTTATATGGGTGCTTGACGGGGTACATCTCGGTTACCAGGTCCGCTGCTTCGATTAGCTCAACGGGCGCCCCCCGCCCGGTCAACGCCATCTCCAGGGGGACGGGTTTCGCGGCGATCAGGTCGAGCAGCTCTTTGCTGGAGACCAGACCGGCTTTCGAAGCGGTCAGCGCCTCGTCCAGAATGAGGAGGTCGTAGCGGCCGCTCTGTGCCAGCGAGCCTGCCAGGCCAAGCGCTTCGCGAGCCAGCGCCAACCGCTGTTCTCGCGGCTGGGAGAAGTAGCTGGTTGGGCTGGGTTGGATGATTTCAAAAGCCGGCCAGCGCTGGATAAACTTGTGCTCCCCGCATCGCTTGCTGCCCTTCATGAACTGGAGGATACAGACGCGCATCCCGTGCCCGGAGGCACGAAGGGCCAGGCCCAGGGCTGCGGTTGTCTTTCCCTTCCCATCGCCGGTATAGAGGTGCACGAGGCCCCGGCCCGCGTCGGCAGGTGGCATAGCTACCTAATCACCCAGCTCGTACTTCTCTTCGTAACCGCGTGGAGTAACCATCACACCCTCGAAAGTGACCGTCTGGGAGTTACCCACAATAACGACAGTTAGCATGTTCACTTCATGGTCCAGCATGTGCTCGAGGTCAGTGATGACCACCTCTTGCCCCTCACGGTAGGCGTTTGTCACGAGCCCGACAGGCGTCTCAGCACTACGATGTTCCAGGAGAATGCGCCGTGCTTCCTCGATCTGTTGGGTGCGACGCCCGCTCCGGGGATTATAGAGAGCGAGTACGAAGTCTGCCTCAGCGGCGGCGCGGAGCCGGCGGAGTATGGTCTCCCAGGGGGTAAGCAGGTCGCTTAGACTGATTGCAGCGAAATCGTGCATGAGAGGCGCTCCAAGAAGAGAGGCAGCGGCGTTTAGGGCGGATACGCCGGGAACAACCTCGATGTTGCCCATGCTGTGCCATCCCCTGGCCCTGGCTACTTCGTAGACCAGGCCGGCCATACCGTACACGCCGGCATCGCCGCTGGAGACAATGGCCACGCTCCTCCCAGCTTCAGCCAGCTCGATAGCCTTTCGGGCCCGCGGCACCTCCTGGCGCATTCCGGAGCTGATAACCTCTTTACCTACCAGGAAATCGCTGACAAGCTTGAGGTAAGTCCTGTAGCCCACAATAGCGTCGCTGGCCAGCAACGCCTCCCTGGCCCGCAGAGTCATCTGTTCCCTGGCTCCCGGGCCCAGGCCTATGACGAAAACGGTCCCCAAGGGGCGCTGCACGTCACCGGCTTTTGAAGGCTCAGACTCGATCCTGGCAACCGCCACGGTCATGTTTCCCGTCCGGGTCTTCTGCACCAGCAGACGCTCTGTCCCTGCGCTCAGCATGGCGGCCGGCTCACACACCCCCCTGGCGCCAATTATCCTGCGAATTGCCTCGGATGGGTTCGGAATGTCAGCGACGCCCTCTAGCTCGCTGCTGTCGTAGTACTTAATGGGAAGGCCAAAGGCATGGGCAAAGCCGAGCATACCGGCTTCGTCGCTCTTTATGTCAATAGTGGAGAGGTTCCTCACGCTCTTGATGGAGAGCGAATGCCTGGCGAGCACCTCCAGGACCGCCTGCTCGACCTCCGATTGGCTGACCCCGCGGTTGCAGCCGATGCCCACCACCAGGCTCTTCGGACGGTAGACCACGGACGTGGTCAGCAGCCTCGCATGTTCCGGTCCAAGCGTCCGGTCCGTTACGATAAGGGCTGTCACGCACCCGGCGCCGGACAGGGACTCCAGGCTATCGAAAGACCTCATGTTGGCCGGCAGGGTTGCCTCGCTCCAGGCTTTTTCGCCCGCATCCTGGTATAACCCGACCGGCTCACCATTGACAATCGCGGCCCCGGCCTTCGTAAGGTTGGATTCGTCTTCGATCACCCACCCCAGCTCGCTCCCGATCATGTCCGGAGCAGGGGTCCCGAGGACATCGGAGCCAGTGGTTATCACCGGCTCGGCCCCGAGAATACTGGCAACATTCCTGGCCAACTCGTTGGCGCCTCCGACATGGCCGGAGAGGGCGCTGATAGCATATCTTCCTGAGTCGTCTACAACCACAATCGCGGGATCCGTGTTCTTGTGCTTGAGCAGAGGCGCCAGCAGCCGGACCGCAGCGCCAAGGGCGATGAAGAGCACCAGCTTCCGGTACTTTGGAAAGAGGTCCTCCAGGAGCCCCGCGACCGGGCCTTCAAACCACTCAACTCTCCTGTCCCCCGCATAGGCCGCAAGCTTTGAGGAGGCGAAGAGGTGGCCGCGGTCCCTTTGAGATGCCAGCCTTGATCCCAGCAGCACTCCGCTCTTCGTAATAGCTATGATGGCTATATCATCCGGCTCAATCGGACGCATCGTTTTTCTTCCGGCTCCGCCTGTATCCGTGGGCAAACTCCTCGTCGTAGAGTCTTGACCGTGCGCCTGTATTCCTTACCCGTCCCTCCTTCCTCAAGGCCTCTCCTACGAGGATAAGGGCCTGCCGCTGAATACCGGCCTCCCGGACCTTAGCTCCGATATCTCCAACCGTGCCCCTGAGGCTCCTCTCATCCTGCCAGCCCACGCGCTGCACCACCGCGACCGGTGTGTCAGCCCCGTATCCGCCCCCCAGCAGTTGTGTCACCACTTCATCGATCATGCTTACACTCAGGAAGAGCACCATCGTCGAATTGTGCGCGGCCAGACTGCTGAGATTTTCCTTAGGGGGTACCGGCGTCCGTCCTTCGAGGCGGGTAAGTATAACCGTTTGGGACACCTCGGGAGCAGTCAGCTCGATTCCCAGGGATGCCGCCGCTGCAAAGACGGAGCTGACCCCCGGAATAATCTCGTATATTATGTCCTGCCGGTCCAGGTGCTCTATCTGTTCCCGGATAGCCCCATAGATGCTCGGGTCGCCGGTGTGCACCCTGGCTACCGTCTTGCCCTGGTTAACGGCGTCGACCATTAGCCCGACTATAGCCTCCAGCGCCAGCGTGCTGCTACCGTGGATCTCGGCCCCGGGCCGAGCAAACCGGCATATCTCCGGATTAACCAGGGAGTCGGCATAGATGATTACGTCCGCCTGTTCGATGATCCGCTTGCCTTTGATCGTCAGCAGCTCAGGATCGCCCGGACCGGCGCCAACAAAGTAGACTTTCCCGGCCGGCGCAGTCATCCAGCCCTCCTTACTATTAGTAGAGAGAGGTAATCCAGCTTCTGCCCTCGCAGACGCCTTATGTCTCTGACTATCTCTTCGCTGGAAGTGGTGCATTTCTTTACGTAGACGGCGCCGTCTGTCAGGCCCATCTCTTCCAGCAGGTCCAGTACCTGGTCGAAAACGCTATGAACCTTCAAGAGCACCACCGTGTCGAAATCACGCAGGGTCTCCCGGAGCTTATCCCCTTCGTAAGTTGCCGGAAGTACAGCCAACCGGTCATCTCCACTCACCAGGGGTATCCCCGCCCTGGCGGCTGAAGCGTTGATCGAAGAAATCCCAGGGACTACCTCCATTCTAACGTCGGGATGCAGCTCTCTCAGCATCTCATATATATAGATGAAAGTCCCGAAGAGCAGCGGATCCCCCTCAGTCAGGAAAGCGCAGTCCTTGCCTGCCGATAGCCTCTGGTAGATGGCATCGCAGGCATCACGCCAGTACAGCCGTAGCTCGTTAAGGTCCTTCTTCATTGGGAAGACCAGGGGCAGGACCTCCTGCCTGGCCTCGTCCACCAGATGCTCTACGATAGAGTAGGCATAACTCCGGTCCCGGCTGGTCTTCCTCGGCGCCACCACAACCGGCGCCTGCTGTAGCACCCTGACAGCCTTCAGGGTCAATAGCTCCGGGTCGCCGGGACCCACACCCACACCATACAGGCAGCCGAAGCCCGAATGCGCACTCACATTCATGAGTGTTGCCCTCGCACTGCTCTAACCACAAAGACTGGGTCCAGCGCCTGGAATCTCAGGAGACCGGCCACGCCCTTGCTCCTTGCAATATTAACCATAGTTACATCAACCTCAAAACCTCGCTCAGTAAGCCCCTGCACTGCGCTCTCCAGGTTTGACACCGTGGCGAAATTGGCCACCACTACTCCGCCGGCCCTCAACCGGCGCTCAACTGTGTCCAGAATTCCTGCCAACCGCCCGCCGTTGCCGCCGATAAAGACCGCGTCAGGGTCGGGTAACGAGATCAGCGCTTCAGGAGCCAGGCCCTCAACAACACACGCATTCCGGGCGCCAAATCTCTCCAGGTTTCGCCTCACCAGTGAGGCATCGGCTGAACGACGCTCGACCGCAAAGACAGAACCGTCCCGGGCGATCAGAGCTGCCTCAACTGAGATGGACCCCGAGCCCGCTCCAATGTCCCAGACGACACTGTCATCCCGCAAGGCCATCCTGGACAGGCTAACGACCCTGACCTCAGCCTTGGTTATCAGTCCCTTCAGGGGCTTCCTCTGTAGGAATTCGTCGTCCGGGATGCCCAGGGCCCAATGCCTGCCGCCGGCAACCTCCGAGGCTCGAGGCTCTCCCCTTATCAGCACCAGGATGTTAAGCGGTGAGACCTTGAGGGAGGCCAGGCGGGGGAGGTCCGTCTCGATCACTCGTTCTTCTGCATGGCCCAGGTTTTCGCAAACAAAGGCCCGGTAACCGTCCACGCCCCCATTTAGCAATGCCCGGGCGATAGCGCTAGGAGAGTTCCGGTCATCAGTAAAGATGCCGACCTTACGGCTCGATCGGACCAGACCGACTATGTCGCCCATGGAACGGCCATGGACACTGGCCAGCACAGCATCGTCCCAGCTTTCCTTGATTCTGGCAAACGCCAGCTGCATCGAGCTTACGCCCGGAATAATCTCCAGCTTCTCCTTACCAAGCTCACCAACCAGGAACCTGGCTATTCCGTAGAAGCCCGGATCACCCGAAGCGAGCACCACGACTCTCTCAGTCTCGATCGCATCAGCAATCAGCGCCGCCGTCTCATGGAGGCCCGCCGTGATTAACACCTTTCGGCCTGGCTCCTCTTCAAACGCCTCCAGCAGGCGCCGTCCGCCTATGATTATGCCGGCTTGATGGATTATGTCAAGTGCCTGCCGGCTGAGCCCTTCCGCCCCATCCGCGCCGATCCCGATGATGTGGACCTTATTCACCCGCCCGGGCCCTCCCCAGAACCCGGCCATCGAAGCCCACCAGAATGCATTCCACGTCCAGCCGGTTGCCGGCGTGCTCCCGGCATTGCGAGGCGGCTAACTGGCAAAGCCTCTGAAAGACCCGGCCCGCCTCGGCCTCCGGAAGCATTTCGGAGAAGTGGCGCGCAGTATTGCTTCCCGCTATTTCTTCAACTAGAGCAGGGGCAAGCCCGCACTCCGAACCGACCCGGCCAAGAAAACCCGCGTCCACACGCGAATGGCTTACATGAGTCTGGAAATTGCCGGCGGCGATCTTCGACAGCTTCCCGATCATCACGACCAGCGCCACATCCCGCAGGCCCTTCACCGCGCACTGGCGCAGGCTGAACCCCACGAAGTCGCCCATCTGGATGAATGCCTCTTCCGGCAGGTCGAGAATTCGCTGCGCGTGCTTCTCAGTCCGGCCACCGGTTGTCAGGACGACGCGCTGGCAGCCGTTGGCAACAGCCACGTTCAGGGCCTGGACGATGCATGCCTTGTAAGCGCTGGTGGAAAAGGGCCTGACAATGCCCGTGGTCCCCAGAATAGATATCCCCCCAACAATGCCAAGCCTCTCGTTCAGCGTCTTCTTGGCCAGCTCCGCCCCTTTCGGTACGGAGATGACCACTTCGACGCCCCGGTCCAGACCACCGCTGATAACCTCCTCTACCGAGTAAGTTATCATCTTACGCGGGACCGGGTTTATTGCCGGCGATCCCAGCTCCAGGCCCAGGCCCGGCCTGGTCACCACCCCAACGCCCTCACCTCTATCGATCACTATCCCGGCCTCGTCTTTCCATCGGACGCGAGCACATATCTCCGCCCCATGCGTAACGTCCGGGTCATCGCCGGCATCTTTGATGACGCAGCAATCCGCCTGCTCAGAACTGAACGTACATTTGTGGACCGCAAGGCTGGCTGTGCCCCCACCCGGCAGGGTTATCTCGACGTCGGCCACCGCCACCTGAGATCTCAGCGCAGTAGCCGCCGCCTTGGCGGCTGCGGCCGCACAGGACCCGGTCGTGTAGCCCGTTCTAAGGCCACGCCTCTGCCTAGCCATTCGCCTCAGCTTCCCTAATCCTGTCGACGATTATCTCCGCCAGCTTAGGGTGAAAGCCAATATGGGGACCCAGCGTGATCTGCACGTCGGGATAACGGCCCTTCAATTCCCCCAAAATGTCGGGCAGATCTCTCTGCACGTGCCTCCCAAAATGCAGGAAGAAAGGGATCATTAAGATCTCGGTCGCACCCCGAGCCACGCAGGCGGCAACCCCATCGGGTATGGACGGCGGATTCAGGTCCATGAAGCCCGCCTCTACAATGTCATAGCCACTCAACTGTCCGACCATTTCCATGGTCTTAAACATGCCTTCATTGGCATCGGCAGCGCGGCTGCCATGCCCCAGAAACAAGAGCGCCTTCTTCACCCCTCTTAACCCCCGCAATCTGATTTATCGATGAGCCCGGTTGTACCCAGGATCGCTATGCCACCAACGATGCCCGCCAACGGATTAAGCGTCAGTGCGGCCAGCTCCTGGCCTCCGGTGACGCTGATAACCACCGTTGCTCCCTGCCTGGGGGGCAGGACCGAGGCTACTGCATCGGCTATCATCTGTTGAGGGACCGGATTTATGGCGGCACGCCCAACCGGAACGGGCAGACCTTCCCGGGTCACACGGCCGACTCCGGCTCCCCCTTCGATCAACACACCGGGGGTGTCTCTTGCCGTGACCGTGGCGCATATCTCCACCCCATCGGTCACGTCCTCCGGGTCACCGGCCTCCTTGATCACGGACGCCCGCGCAAATGGGACACCCCCAATTTCACCCGCCACAGCGTCCCGCACGGCGATCTCCAGGACCGCGCCGAGAGGCGAGCGTAGCTGTATGAGATTACTGGCCTTTCCGTGAAAGAGCAGCTCTGCTGCTGCCCTTCCGGCGGCAGCCGCGCCGGCGCCGGTCGTGAACCCACGCCGGGCCCCGATAGCAGCAGCTCGCGCCTGGCGGCTTACTGGAGAGGCCTCTTCCAGTGTCATAGGCAGGCTTGCCAGCGAATGCCCCAGCTCGGCATCAATGAGGTTCAGGACCTGGGCCGCCCGAGGTATGCGGAGCTCACTCTGACGGATCGTGTCGGTCTGTGCGAAGACCTCCGGGGGCGACCCGGATGTCACCACCCGCCCGTCATGCATGACATAGATCCTGCCGGCGTATGCGGGCACCAGGTCGATATCGTGGGTCGCTGCCACGATGGTCACTCCCTTCTGCCGGTTAAGGAGGTGAAGGAGCGCCATAAGGCGGCTGGCCCCCTGCGGGTCCAGCCCGGAAGTCGGCTCGTCCAGCACCAGGGCGGATGGCTGCATGGCCAGTACGCCAGCCAGCGCCACGCGACGTTTCTGGCCGAAGCTGAGGCTATGGACTGGCCTGGCACCGAAGTCCGGCAGGCCCACCAGGTCCATCGATGTTTCGACCCGTCTGGCAACCTCTTCCGGGGACAACCCCATGTTTCGAGGCCCGAAGGCCACGTCCTCTCCCACAGTCGCGGCGAAGAGCTGGTCGTTCGGGTCCTGAAAGACAAACCCTACGGTCCGGTGAAGCCAGGCCCCGCTGTCCCCGGAAACCTCGCGGCCGTCAACCATCACCCTCCCACCACTCGGACGGAGCAGACCGTTGAAGTGGCGAAGCAGCGTTGTCTTGCCGGAGCCATTAGGGCCCAGGACTGCGATGAAGTCACCCGGGCTGGCGTGGAAATCGACCCCATCAAGGGCCTTCAACCCTGTTGGGTAAACGAAGCTGAGGCCGATAGCCTCAAGACTAGAGCCCATTTGCTACACCGAGCCAGTATATTACGGCGATGAAACCCATGGCTCCACCGCCCGCCAGAAGGTCCTCCGCCACGAGGCTCTTGCAGGCCCCTATGGGTAGAGACCCCGTGTACCCTCTGGCTGACATGGCTTGATAAACAGCCTCAGCCTTGTCATACGAGCGGGCCATGACCATGCCGATGAGCGTTCCATAGGACTGTATGCTCCTGCGCCAGGAGCTATGGCCAAGCCTGGCTACCTGCGCCTCCCGGATCTTCTGGCCCTCCTCGGCCAGGAGAAACAGGTAGCGATAGGTAAGCGTAGCGATCTCGATCATCACCGGAGACAGCCTTAGCCTGGACGCCAGCGACATGAGCTCGGTAACAGAGAGAGCCAGGCTAAAACCCAGGACAAGGGCGCTGCCTCCGGCGATCCTGCTCCCCAATAAGATACCCTGTGTCAGGCCCTCGGAATAGCCAGTGAGAGGACCAAGCTGAAACAAAGGAGTGGCGCCGGAGAGGAATACCTGGGTCGCTACAGCCACGGAGGCGATGTACCAGGGAACGACAAGGCGCTTCGCCAGCAGACGCGGCTCCGTCCCCACGACCAGGGCCAGAACTATGCAGCTTCCCGCCAGGAGAATAGATGTCATCACTGATGCTGCGACCAGGTTGACCAGCAGTCCGGCACAAAGCACCGCCACCTTGGTGTAGGGGCTAAGGCCCGCCACAAACCGACCAGCGACGCTACCCCGGGGTCCGGCGATTCCGGGCTCGGTTATATCACAAGCCTGGCACATCGGATCCCTCCCCGCGCGAACCGTCTGACTCCCTGCCAGAAGTCGAAGAACTCCCAAACATGGCCCTCCAATAGTAGCCGATCACAAATCCGCCGATCAGCCCGGCCACGGTAAAGACAAAGAGCTGCAGGTCGCCCTGCACGTTGATGAAGGGAGTCCACGGCTCCCGGCCCAGATCTGTGGCGTACTTACCGACTACCGCCACGTCTACTCCGTCCCATACCGAGTCCGTGTGCATGGCCGAGAGCACGATCGTCGCCAGGAGAGCCACAGCCCCCATTATGAGCCACTTCCTAGCCGGCAACCACGGCCTCCTTCCGGGACGTACCGAACACCCGCAGCCTGTCCACGATGTCCGGACGGCGCCCGATGATGAAGTTCAGCATCCCGGCGGTCAGGACCGCCTCGAGAACGGCCAGCGGGATTTGTGTCGGCAGGAAGGCCCCAAAAACGGCCAGGAAGACACTCCCGACCGGTTGCTCACCATTAATCGCCAGCGCCATAGTTAGCGCCGTTCCTCCGTATGTCGCCAGGTCTCCGACGGCCCCGGCCGCCGCGGCGCCCGCCCACAACGGCAGCCTCAGCCTCAGCGCCAGGTGAAAGGCCCCGTAGCCGGCGAAGGCGCCAATGACTCCCATGTTCAGCGTGTTGGCCCCCCAGGTGGTAATGCCCCCGTGAGCCATCAAAACGGCCTGGAAGAGCAAGACCACTGCCGTAACCGCCGCCGTCGGGAACGGTTTGATGAAGAGGGCCGCCATTCCCACACCGGTAGGATGGGCTGACGTTCCGGCGATCGGCACAGGAATTGGAAGCGCCGAAACGGCAAAGACCATGGCTCCCATAAGTCCCATCATCGGCTTGACGGCGGGCTCCTTCTCGGCCTGACGCTTGATGTCCCTGGCCCCCTTTATCACGAAAGGTATAGCCGCTGCCGTAGTGGCGGCCGCCCAGACCAAGGGGAGAATACCCTCAGAGATGTGCATTCAGGCTACTCCTGGAAGCAATTATCAGCAGGGCGTTCAGGATTGCTACGGCGGTGGTGCTGCCCCCCCGCGTCCCCTCAATGGTTATGTAAGGCAAGTCCCTACGTGCCAGCTCGGCCTTGGATTCGGACGCTCCGACGAATCCTACCGGTACGCCGATCGTCAGCGCCGGCCTGGCAACTCCGCTGTCTACCAGGTCCAGCAGAGCGAACAGAGCCGTTGGGGCGTTGCCTATGGCGATGACTGTCCCGCCGAGTTGCCCGGAGACCAGCCTAACTCCAGCCGCCGCCCGCGTCACGGACATTCTCTGCGCCTCTTCTGCCACCTCAGGACCTTCAATAAGACAGGTGACGCCGCAGCCAAAGCGAGAGGCAAGCCGCCGGTTAACCCCGGCCGCGGCCATCTTCACGTCTGTGTAAAGCATGCTTCCCGAACGTACAGCAGCAAGCGCGGCACTGATTGCACGCGGGTGAATGCGAAGGTGTTCAATAATGCCGGGGTCGCCGGTAGTATGAACGACCCGCTTGACGATTTGCAGCTCGTCAGCCGAGTAGCCGCTGGTCGGGATCAGCCCATCGATTATTTCGAAGCTCCTGGCCTCGATCTCTCCAGGCGGTACCCAGTAACGACCCAGCAATGTGCCCTCCTGGCCTTGTCGCAAGTAATAGCCTCCTTACCCATAACACGCCGTCTCGCACGGACATAGTGGAAAAGCGCCTTCGAACAGGTAGAGGACTGCACTCGGGCAGCAAAAACCCCCTGCCTGGAGAACAGGTAGGGGGGACGAGAGTCAGGTTGACTACGTCTGCCCATGCCTTTCCTCGAAGGCTCACGGCAAGCAGCGAAGGCAGGCGTTCTGACTAATCGGCCGGATTAGCGGCTCGAATCACAGTTGCGGGACAGCGCCGGATTTACACCGGACTTCTCCTGGTAACCCACCAGAAACTGGGGGCCCCTCGCTAGTCGCTATTAGATTATGCACCGATGCTATCACGGCCAGACGGGCTTTGTCAAACAGTGCGGTTTTCCATAATCACATCCAGCAACGCCAGCTGACCGGACTGGACTCGCTCGATTGCACGCTCGATAGCTTCGCGGAGCTGCGCCGGCTCTTCCACCCTCTCTCCGTAGCCACCGAACGCCCGGGCAATAGCAGCATAATCCGGGGTCGGCTCGATTTCAGAGCCGACAAACCTGCCGGTGCGAACGGACCATCCACCGGGGAAGTAGCCCAGGTGAGCCCGCTTCATCGAAGCGTAGCCCCGGTTGTCCATCAGGACCACCAGGATTGGCACCCCAAACTGCTGTGCGCAGCCAAAAGCGGCCAGCACCGGGCCATAATTGAAGGACCCATCGCCGACCACCAGTGTAACCAGACTCTCGGGCGAAGCCAGCTTCAATCCCAGAGCGTTCCCCAGCCCGACTCCCAGGCCACCGGCGACACGGCTCTGGTATGTCCCGGGCAGGTGACGCCGGAGATGGCGCTGGAGCGCCTCCTTCTGAGTGATGACCTCCTCGGTGATGATCGCATCGGCCGGCAGGCTCGCCCCCAGGACTAAGGCTACCCAGTCTGCGGTCATGGGACGCTGCTGCTCGCCCGCGAGGGCCTCGTCGCGCCACTGCTCACGCTGCCTGGAGTGCATGGAATGCAATCTAGCCAACCTTGACGCACGTTCGTCACCTCCAGAGTAGGAGTCCACATGCCCCCGGACCGCTGCGTTTAGCTGCTTCAGCGAGTTGTTGAGGTTGCCGGTGATGATCCGGTCAACGCTGTATCCCCAGTAAGGGAGCAGCTCGTAGCCCGGGTCCTCATCGAGAAGGACTACCCTAGCGCCTTTGGGACGCTTCGAGGCCGGGTACCAGGGCCGGTTGGTGGCCACCAGCAACACCAGGTCTGCATCCTGGAGCAACTCTTCCGTATCAAACCCCTGATGAAGCGGATGATTCCATGGGAAGTTCAGATACACCGGCCGGGACTCGACCACCGGCAGGGCCAAGGTCGACGCCAGCTCAACCAGCTCAGCCACGGCTCGCGGGTCACGGCCGGCGTAGGTGGTGATCAGCAGAGGCCTCTCAGCCCGCGCCAGGTCGATAGCCAGTTCGTCTATAGCCGATGCCTCGGCCACGGCGGGCAACGGTGGAGGCGCACAGCGTGGATCGGAAGTTACACACGGACCGAGCATGAACTCGAAAGGCACCGACAGGAACACCGGCCCGAACGAAGGGGTTAGCGCCAGCCGGCAGGCATCCTTGATCATGCCCGGCAACACCTCCCGGCTGGTGACAGCGCTTGCTCGCTTCACACAAGATGCCGCCATACCGGCCGCCCCTCCGACATCAGCCAGCGACACCGACCATTGCTGGCCGGGGTCAGGGCCCGCCATCTCTCCGAAACCTGCCGTGTCGCCGGACAGCACCACCATCGGGATGCGCTCGTGCCGGGCGGCACGCAGGGCCATGGAGGCGTGGAGCGTGCCAACTGTCGAGTGTAGCACGACCACGGGAAGCTTTCCGGACTGGCGGTAATAGCCTGCGGCCATACTTACGGCAAGCTCTTCGTGGCGGGTGTTAACGAACTGAGGCCCTCGTCCTTCGGCGCTCGACCGCGCGATTGCGTCCCAGAGAGGAGACCATTCCGACCCCGGCGAGGCGAAGATGCAGTCTGTTCCGTAGGCCAGAAAGGTCTCCAACATCCCGTCACAAACGCAATAGTCTTGCTTCTCCACGCCGGTCCTCCTTACATCTACTTCTGCATTACCACAACGCAGTCCGGTGCGCTTCCTGGTCCGTTGGGGATCAAGCAGAGTATAAGACTTCTGCCAGGGAAGTCAAAGAACTGAGGCGAAGGGGTCCTAGCAGAAACAAGGGCCACCGACACAATGGTGGGCAGGTGGTTGGAGTATTGCGGCTGGGTAGGCGCATCAGGCATCGCCCTTGGCGCGATGTGTCGAGTCGTAGGTCTGGCTGAGGTGTGAAGCATCGCTCATGGTCAGGTTCGGGCAAACCGTGCGTTGGGTGCCACATGGTGGATCGCTCCGGGCTAAAGCCATGAGCTACATTAACAAAGCCTGCTAAAGTAGGCTGACCAGGTGGTCGGTATGCTTTCACACGGAAGAGCCAAGACCGCTCTTGCTGGTTGCCTTACCAGGATCAGACATGCTACACCACCTACCCGTTCCCCAGCCTGGTTTAGCAGGCTTCGTAAACTTAGCCCATAGCTTTAGCTTAGGGGCGATGCTCCATGCGGCACCCAAATTGCGACTTGGCGTCTTATAACGCTGGCGATGCTCCATGCAGCACCCAACCAACGATTTTGTGTATCGGTCCATGAGCGACGCTCCATGAGGCACCCAACTTACGATTCAATATGTTGGCCGCTAGCGATCCACCATGCGGCTTCCAACGGACGACCAGGCAGATTCTCGCGTCAGTACAACCGGCGCTGAAGGCGAGGACGCCGGGGACCGCCCAGATGGGGCGTCCCCGGCGTCCTCACTTGAGACGCTTAGTGGTCTTGCTTGACCAGCTCAACCTCGATGTATATCTTGATGGTATCACCGACCAGCCAGCCGCCGGTCTCCAGGGCGACGTTCCACGCCAGCCCGAAGTCCTTGCGGTTGATTGAGGTCTCAGCATTGAAGCCGGCCCTCTCCTTGCCCCAAGGATCTTTAGCCAAACCGGTGAACTCTGCGTTCATCACGACCTCACGCGTTACGTCCCGGATCGTCAGGTCACCCACTATGCGGCTGCGCTTCCCTGTCAGAGGCTCGACCCTCTTGCTCTTGAAGGCAATCTCTGGATACTTCTCGACAGCGAAGAAGTCGGCCGAGCGAAGGTGCTTGTCCCGGTCCGCCTCCCTGGTATCGATGCTGGCGACGTCGATACGGGCTTCGACACTCGACCGATCGGGATGCTCCTGGTCGAAGTCGACATCGATATCAAACTTGCCGAAGCGTCCTCTGACGGTTGCGATCACCATGTGCTTAACTGCGAACTCCACGCTCGAGTGCACTGGATCGACCTTCCAGGCTGTCCTTACTTTGCTGGGTGTGCTTGTCTGCATGGCTATGCCCCTTTCAATTCCTGGCTCTCATAGCCAGGCAGTTTACCATTTGCGCATTTTCCGAAACATGGAAGTAACGTCCAAAAAAAGAGAGACCAGCCGGTCATGGCGAGACACTCTTCGGCGCCGAAGCGAGCAGGCCAGGGACGAATTCATTCATCTGCTCACGGCGCAGGCGGAAAAAATGAAACGGCCCGTCCTTTCTCACATCCAGAAGTCCACACTCCTGCAGCACCCGTGTATGGTGCGACATGGCCGGAGCGCTCAGTCCAAACAGGCCCTGGAGCTCACCACATCCCAGCTCGTCCCGACTGATCAAGATCTGAACGATCTTGAACCGGGTAGGATCACCCAGAGCCTTAAAGACCTTGATCGACATGAGCTCGTGCTGTGTCAGTTCCATGTCAGTCGCCGTTCGTCATTTCCACATTTCTAAAAATACTATACCAAACGGCCGGGCTTTTGTCAAGTCATGAGCGTTGCGTATAGTAAACGCCGTTTCATCTACCCAACCCATTGACAAAAGAAGTATAATGGTTCTCAAAGAAACTCATCCTCCGTGTTTCCATGGCCCCGGGCGCGGGCCTGAACTAACCTGAGCACACTGTGTATCGCAATGACGGGTCTAGCTACGAAAGACGGCTTGGCGCATGCTGGCCGGCTGCCCGTGTTGCTCCGTTCTTACCCTTGGACTTTCATTGCATGCTTCCAGATACCCGCACCGGGGTACCCGTGAGGTTTGGACCTTGCAGGACACCCCGCTCGCCCTGCGTCATTGACGGGCCGAGCAGGGCGCCAGACAGGGCATCCAGGCTGCCCGGGGGAGTGCAGCGGACCATATTACGCACAGGAGGAAGACTTGAAGATCCCTAAGAGAGGCACATGGATTAGGCCAATAGCCTTGGCGGGCGTCCTGGTGTTTGCCGCGACCGCGTGCACCCCCGCCGCTGCACCCACGGCTACGCCTACCAAGGCACCGGCCGCAGCGCCAACAGTCGCAGCAGCCCCGACAGCAGCCGCCCAGGCTACCAAGCCAGCCGGGACCCCCGCCACGGGCGCCACAGCCGGTCCGACAACCGCCGCCGCCAAGCCTACCGGGGCACCCGTCAAGGTTGGCTTTATTACACCGGTGACAGGACCCGCCGCCGCCTTCGGCCTGATGGAGAGCGTGATGGTCTCCCTGGCCGAGGAGGATGTCAACGCATCAGGTGGAATCAACGGCAGCCCCCTTCAAATAGTAAAGTTCGACAGTCCCAGCAACCCCCAGCAGGCCGTCACCGGCGTCCGAAAGCTGGCCGGTGATGACAAGGCTTTCGCTATTATCGGTCCCTGGTTCTCGGGGGAGTTCGAGGTGGCGGCGCCCCTGGCCAACGACCTTCAGATCCCGCTGATCGGCATGCGGGTTACCAAGCCAGGCATGACCGATAACAACCGCCCCTGGGCATTCCGGATCACCGTAACCGACGACATTTTGACCCCGGCCCTGGTCGCGGCATTCAAGAAGGCCAATCCGACTGTTAAGAGTGTCCTGATCGTCGGGGATACCAAGAACTCGGTTACCGAATCCATGGTCAAAGAGGTCTGGCCCAAGTACCTCAAAGACGGGGGACTCAACGTCCAGGGGTCCGTTGGCTATGACTCGGGGACCAGCGATTTCAGCGCCATTGTGACGAAGATCAAGGAAATGAAACCGGAAGCGATCGCCTTTAGCGCCACGCCGGCGGGCAACCCGGTTGGCTTCGCCAAGGAACTGGCTGCCCAGCAGGTCCGGGTACCGGTAATGAACTCGGTCCACTTCATCAATGGTCCCTTCGTCTCCACGGCAGCCAAGGAGATGGAGGGCTGGATCACGGTCTCTCAGTTTGACCCGAGCAACCCGGACCCCAAGGCGCAGAGCGTGATCAAGCGCTGGCAGGCCAATGTAGATGCTGATCCTAACGTGCCCAAGCCGGCCCGCGTCACGGTGGAAGGTAACGCGTACGACGTTGTCATGATTCTGGCGGACGTGATGCGCAAGGCCGGGATCAAGGCCGATACGGCCGTTCAAGATGCCCGCACGAAGGTGCGCGATGGATTCAACAACATCAAGGACTACAAGGGCATCTCGGGCAACATCACAATGAAACCTAACGGCGATGCCACCACACTACCTACCGTCATGATCGCCCGCAACGGCGCTTGGGAAGTAATTAAGTAGCCTGATACCAGAGGTATCCGCCAACGTCCTGGAGGGAATGAATAATGGGCACCGCCGGAAGCGTCGCTGAACGACGCTTCCGGCGGTGCCCAAAGCTGACCCCACCCGAGATTCCGAGCGTAATTGTTTAACGATTCTGAGGAAATTTTGTTACAGCTTTAACTTGACTTTTACATTCAAATCACCTAATCTTACCCTACTATTATTCCAAACGTAGTGACCTGGCTAGGAGGGGCTAAACCAACATGCAGCAAGTAATGAATGGGCTGATGGTTGGAAGCATGTACTCGCTGGTGGCCATTGGCTATACCCTGGTCTTCGGCCTTCTGAACCTGCTCAACTTTGCCCATGGGGATATCTTCATGTTCGGAGGCTTCATATCCCTATTCATCTTGATGGCCATGGGCCTGCCAATCTGGGTGGCCTTCATCGGGGCCATGGTTGGTGGCGCGGCGTTGGGTTTTATCCTGGAGCTTGTCTGCTTCCGCCCCGTTAAGAAGGAATACCACCTGGCTCCTGCGCTGGGTACATTGGGCTTCAGCATACTTATGGTGGAGCTGACTACCAAGTACTTCGGCACCGAACCGGTCTCACTACCTCCGACCCCGGAAATTATGTTCCTGCAGGGCGGCGGAATCAATATGGGTGGCGTTCTAGTCTCCTACGTTCAGATCGTTATCCTGGGAACGGCCATCGTTCTTATGGCCTCCCTGGAATTCTTGATTCTCAAGACCCGCCTTGGCCGGGCTCTTCGTGCCACCTCTGAGGACCCGATAACGTCCAGGCTGCTGGGAGTTAGCACGGTCCGTACTATTGTCGCAGCTTTCGTCATCTCATCCGCGCTGGCCGGCGCAGCCGGGATTCTACTATCCCTGCGCCTCGGTCTGGCGAATCCGATGGTCGGCTTCTCATACGGTATGAAAGCACTTGCCGTAATGGCAATCGGAGGCCTCGGCAACATGAGAGGCGCGATGCTTGGCGGACTTATTATCGGAATGGCAGAGGTGATGACTGTAGCCTACGGGTCGGCAACATACTCTGATGTAGTCGTCTGGACCGGGCTCATCGCCATCCTGTTGTTCAAGCCCTCAGGGCTCTTGGGAACCCGACTTCAAGAGGAGAGAAGATAGGTGGAATCCCTAGCAGGCCTGATCCCAGAAAAAAGCATCCTTATCTTCACGGCCGTCAACGTGATGATGGCGTGGGGCTTCTGGATCATGATAGCTACCGGCCAGTTGTCTCTTGGCAACTCGGCCTTTATGGCCATCGGCGCTTACACCGCCGGTGTCATTACGGTCAAGCTACACTGGCCTTTGCCCCTGGGCTTTGCGGCGGCGATAGCTGTAGGCGTCATTGCCGGAGCGATCGTCGGCTGGCCCGCCCTCCGCATTCGGGGAATGTATCTGGCCATGGCCACCATTGGGGTGGAAGAGGTGCTCCAGATATTCTTTAAGAACTTTGAGTACACGGGCGCGAACGTGGGTTTCAACGGCATGCGGGGTACAACGGTCGAACTCGCCTTCGCCATAGTCTTCGTGTTTTTCCTCTTCTTCTTGAAGCTGAGCAACTCCCGGTTCGGCCACGCGATGGAAGCTATCCGATCAGACGAAGTGGCTGCTGGCGCCATGGGCCTGAACACTACCTACGTCAAGATGGTCGCCTTCATTCTTGGAGCAGTTATGGCCTCGATCGCCGGGGTACTGTACGCACATTTTATGTTCTTCATCGCTCCGGAGCACTTCGGGATCATGCAATCGGTCTACCCGGTCCTGTTCGTAACCCTGGGAAGCGTTGAGACGTTCTGGGGAGCCGCTTTTGGCGCTATCGTCCTTACGCTGCTGCCGGAGTATATCCGATTCATGGCTGAGTGGCGCAACGTGCTTTACGGCGTGCTGATCGTCCTGATTATGGCTGTACGCCCGCAAGGGCTCATTTCCCGCTCGGTGGTCCTGAAGATCAGCAACTTCTTCAAGCGCTTTCTCCCGACGAGGCAGCCGCAGCCGGTGGCCGTACCCACTGCCCAGCCCGGGTCAGATCTCTAGCTGGTCCCGGTTCCCGAACTTCACTTCGTTGTCTGTGAACCAGACGCGTCGGGGTACGACCCGGTAGAACTTTGCCGGTGAGGCCGGCAGATGGGGAATAAAGGCTAACTTCTCCATGAACCGGTCCAGGAAGATCGCTATCCTGGCAAAGGGCGACATCATTACTCGCAGGTAGCCTGCCACGAACGGGTATTTCCCCACGTAGACGGATACGGCGCGCGTCAGCTCATCCTCCGTCTCAATCACGTGCGCAGTACCCTCTAGCTGGACTCCCTTGATCTGGGCCCATTCATGGTAGTCCTCCTGAACGGTCACCGATACCTGGGGGTTGGCTGTAAGGTTTACGCTGTGCCGGCTTTGCGGATCGGACAGGAAGTACAGGTCGAAACCCTCGCTGGCGTAGAAGAGGGCGGACGCCCAGGGCCTATCCGCCTCCCACGTGGCCAGGGTCATGGTGTTGTGATCACCCAGATAGCGGAGGACTCGCTCTTTGGCATCCGGCATGTCAGTTTACCTCAAACTTCAGCTGGCGACGCATCTCGTTGACTCGCTCCCGGCTGGGAACACCTTCAAGTCCCTTGGCCTCCACGACGCAACTCGCCACCATGCTGGCGAACCGGGCGGCTAGCTCCGGACTTCCGCTCTCGATCCATTCCAACATGAATGCAGAGGCGAAGGCATCGCCGGCTCCGGTTGGGTCCACCACCCTCGCAGGAGGGAACGGAGGCACGTGCTGACAGGCTCCCTTGTAGTACAGCCAGACCCCTTCCCCACCTCTGGTCAATACCAGGCAGGTAACGCTGCTCGCCCAGCCGGAAGCAAGGGCGGTGTTGCCCTCCAGGTCGTCAACCGATAGCACCAGACAGTCGAGCTTGCCCAGACCCTCCCCTGCCCAGGTCCACGGCGCCGGCGTCACCCGTCCCCCGCGAAGAGTCTGGCGCATCCAGCCCTGCGGGCACGCACCCATCTGCGAACGTAGGAATGCATCGAGGAAGTCGGGGCCGACCTCTCCCATCATCGGAGCGAGCAGCACGGGCGCGCCTTGCCACGAGGAGGGTATATGTGACCGGTCCAGTGGAAGCGCCTGAGAGACAACCGTCTGCTCGCGGCGACCGTTGCGGTAGACATTCCGAAAGACGGTGCTGGTAGGGGCAGGCTGGCAGACGATGCTTACGTCTTCAAGGAGCACCTCCGGCTGCAAGTCAGGTCCGTAGCTCGTCAACAGACCGACATGATACCCGAGACGAGCGGCAGTGAGGGCAGCGTAAGCTGCTCCACCGAGCAGATAGCCGCCCTCATTGATGTCCAGAGTGAGGTGCCCGACAACCACCAGTCCCGGCGCCGGGTCCATGGGTGTTCCTTAGCCTTGCCTCTTGGGAGCTATAATAACCTTGCGGCTTTCGCCTTCCCCAATGCTTTCAGTCACAACTTGCGGGTGTGACTGCAGGGTCAGGTGAACAATACGACGTTCGTGCGGGGGCATGGCCTCCAGGGTAACCTTCTGGCCACTCGAGCTTACCTGGTCGGCCATGCGAAGGGCCAGAGCCTTGAGCGAATCCTGACGCCGACGGCGATAGCCCTCGACATCGACGAATACCTTTACGCGGGACCGGCAGCGCTTGCTGAGTATAAGGTTCACCAGATATTGGAGAGCGAAGAGCGTCTTACCCCGCCTACCAATAAGTATCCCAAGGTCGGGACCTTGAATGTCCAGCACGCCTGAAACCTGTCCCTCGGTCATCCCGTAAGAGGATGGTGAATGGGCCTCCACCGTAGTTTCCAGTCCGAGATAGCCCAGGATTTGCTCCAAGACCTCTTTTCCCGAGGAGGCGATATCCTCTTGGGTCTGGGTGCTTACGCCCGGCTCTGCCTGCTCCTGCTTTGGTTCCTCTCGCACGGTCACCCGCACACGGGCTTCTTCCGCGCCGATGCCCAGAATGCCGGAGCGCCCTTCGCTTAGAACCTCAACATCCGCCTGGTCCCGGCCAATACCGAGCTCGGCCAGGGCCAACTCGATGGCCTCACCGGTTGTCCTAGCGCTTCTTTCCGTACTTCTCATCGGCCTTTCTCTTCCCTCCTCTTGGTGCAGGCTTGGGAGTGGCAGCCGCAGGGGCGGGCTTGGGGGTGAGCAGGCTTCCCCATCCCGTCACGGTATATTGCATTGCTATCCCAATCAGGTTGGAGATCACCCAGTACAGCGCCAGTCCGCTCGCAAACTGCAGGGTCATAAACGCGAACATGAGTGGCATCATGGTCTGCATCATCCGGTTCATCTGCGCCTGCTGGGGGTCCGCATTCGGCATCGTCATCATCTTCTGCTGAACATACATGGAGCCTCCCACGAGAACAGGCAAGACCATGAAGGGGTCCGGCCTGGCGAGGTCCAGCCAGAGGAAGCTGTTGTTCAGAGGAATCGTGCCCCAGACAACATCCAGCGGCGGGTAAAGGTGTTCTGACAGCGCAAGCAGACCATTTGGCGTGTCCGCCAGGACCTGCAGTATAGACTGGTAAAGCCCGATCCAGATCGGGAATTGCACCAGGGTGGGGAGAGCGCAGCCCAGGGGATTGACGCCATGCTCTTTGTAGAGCTTCATCGTCTCCTGCGACAGTTTCTCCTTGTCCTTGCCGAGCTTCTTCTGAAGCTCCTGCATCTTGGGCTGGATAGTCATCATCTTCTTGGATGCATGCAGCTGCTTCAGGGTAAGCGGCAGCATGAACAGCCGGATGAAGAGTGTAAATACTAAGATGGCTATCCCAAAGTTGCTGAAAGTCACCTGGTATAGCAGGACCAGGAAATTCAGCATTGGCTGGAGAATCACGAGATTCCATACCAGCGTTATTCCTTCAGGCAATTGGTAGTCGTCTCCTCTAGATCTGGACTACCCATTTCTGGGCGCCAGAAGAAGTTCTCGAGTCAAAGGCATAAAGACGTTTGTCTTGGGTTACTATAAACAGGGTGCCGCTTTGGACGGCCGGAGATGCCAGCACTGGGCCCTCCAGACGACGAACATCTCCGATCTTGGTACCGCTCCTGGCATCCACCCATGACATCCCGCCTTTCTGGGACGCAACCACGATGGCGCCGTTCGCCGCAACCGGGTCAGAGCGGATGAGATCGCCGGCAGGGTACTGCCATAGCTCCCTACCGCTGGCGAGGTCAAGGGCATACAAATTATGGTCAAGCCCCCCGACGTACACCGTATCTGTCATCACCAGGGGCCGCGACCAGAAACCATTCTGCCCCTCAAACCGCCATACCTCTTGCCCTGTGGACGCATCGATCGCATAGAAATGGCGATCAAATGATCCCGTCAGGACCTTGCCGCCGGCCACAACCGGCGAGCCGGGTAGGGCTCCCTGAGCCTCGAATTCCCACTTCAGATCACCGGTAGCCGGATCAAGCGCATAGAGGCTGTGGTCCAGAGAGGTCACGTAGACAGTGTCTTCGGTTACTGCAGGGGCCGACCAGACCTTGTTTCCAGTGGAAAAGTCCCACTTCTTGGTGCCGTCCGCCAAGTTCAGAGCGTAGACCTTCCGGTCTGAGGAGCCTACGTATAGAGTGTCAAGCGTGACAGCCACGCCTCCGACGATCGGGCCACCTGTAGCAAAGCTCCATCGCTGCTGGCCGGTGGCAGCATCGAGGGCATATAGCTTGTTGTCGTAGGAGCCGACATAGACGGCGTCTCCGACTACGGTAGGGGAGCTATAGACCTGGCCGATCTTCTGGTTGCTATCGGCCGGAAACTGCCATTTTCGCGCCCCGCTGGCGGTATCAAACGCCAGCACCCGGCCTTCCTGCGAACCCACATAGACCATTGTCTCAGAGGCAGCAGGGCCTGACCAGCCGATCGTACTCTCGCCCGTGCAGGCAGAAAAGACCAGGACAGGGATCACTATTATTACAAGCCAGATAAGCTGGCTGAAACGAGGCTTCTTATTCACTCTCTATTCAATTCAGTTAAATTGGGAACTAGCGGTGCCCCGTCTCAGGGAACTGGGTCATATCCGCCTTGGGAAAAAGGATGGCAGCGACAAATTCGCTTTATTGCCAGCCAGCTTCCCCTGATCAGGCCATGTCTCTCGATGGCCTCGTAGCCGTAATGGGAGCAGCTAGGTTGGAAGCGACAGGAGGAAGGAATCTGTCTTGAGAGATAACTCTGGTACACACGTATACTGAACAGTCCCAGAGATTTCATGGCTGCTTCCTCTCCTCCGGCTCTCCTCCTCCCGATTGCCTTACCAGGATGCGACCCCTGGCCAAAACTTCTTCCATGGCCTTCTTGATCTGCCAGAGATTACCTGACCGGGCGCCAGTTCGAGCGCTGAAGACCAGGTCCCAGCCCTCTCGGACTGCTACCGATCGCGATGCCTCCCGCATCAGGCGCTTCAGCCGGTTCCTCTCCACCGCCTTACCGATATGCTTGCCCACCCTAAAGCCGTACCGGCTGATTCCCTCTTGGTTTGGAAGAGCTCTAAGTCCCAGCAGGGGGTTATACCAACGCTTGCCCAGTTTGGTTATGGCTGCGAATCGTTTATCGTTCGAAAGTCGCCGCCGCTTCTCCAAGCTTAAACGACAGTCAGCTTCTTCCTGCCTCTGTGCCTGCGGGCGCTCAAGACTCGGCGGCCACCCTTGGTGCTCATGCGGGCCATGAAACCGTGCTCTCGCTTCCGTGGTATTTTCTTCGGCTGATAAGTTCTCTTCGGCAAGGAGCCTCCTTTTATCTTGTCAGATTATACTTTATTGGGAGGAAAGTGTCAAACTAACCTGCCCATGGTTGCGTGCGGTATAGCGTGAAGTCAACTATTTCCGTCGACCGCAGGGCCTTTCTGCGATGCCAACAGAATAATCCCGGCACTCCGTGGTTATCTCGAATTGTGCGCCGGGGTCTAGCCACGACCCTGCTGGCCGCAACCACACAAAGCAAGCAGGCAGCAGCGAGGGCACAGCGGCCGTTTACGGCAGATGTCCTTGCCGTGTTGCACTATCAGCGCGTGATATTCGTTGAACATTTGCACGTCGGGAGGCAGGTGTTGCATAAAGACCGCCTGTATTTCGCGATAGCTATCCCTATCAGAGCACAGTCCGATGCGTGAGAATATCCGGCGAGTATACGCATCTACAACAAATACGGGCTTCCCGCAAGCATAGAGCAAGATTGAGTCGGCCGTTTCTTCACCTATGCCGTGGACCTTCAGCAGCTCGTCTCGTAATTCCCGGGTATCTCTCCTGCACATCTCGGCGAGGCTGTCACGGTAGGTATCACCTAGATATTGCGACAGCGCTTTCAGCTTAGAGGCCTTGGCATTGTAGTAGCCGGACGAATAGATCAAGAGCGCCAGCCCGTCCAGGGGCATCTCCCGGATACCCTGGGGCTTCAGAACTCCAGTCTTCTTGAGGCTGGCAACGGCCTTCTCCACGTTGACCCAGGCCGCCGACTGGGTGAGGATCGCCCCTACCATTACCTCAAAAGGTTCTTCGGCCGGCCACCAGTGTTGGTGCCCATAGCAATTGAAAAGCTCCCGGTAAATAACATCGAGACGTCCGGTCATCTCAGGGTCGTTGTCTTGCAGCCTTCTCACATCACTCATATAATACCACCATAATTCAACGCGGCGAAGCTGCCGGGAGGACCTTCCATTTGGACGAATTCGCGGTAATCGGAAAGAGATTCCCCCTGGTCGACGCCCCTTCGAAGGCTGCCGGCCAGGCAAAATACGTGAATGACCTCAATATAGCAGGAATGCTCCATGGCGCCATCCTCCGAAGTCCCCATGCCCATGCCCGGATAAAGGGCATAGATATCGCTGAAGCGATAAGACTGCCCGGTGTGCGGGCCATAATCACCGGCCGCGATACGCGCGGTCGGAAATATGGCCTTACCCCTCTGACTGCGGACGAGTTGCCGTTGGCGATCGACAGAGCCCTTTACATCGGCGAGGCAGTCGCTGCCGTGGCCGCCACGGACGAAGAGACGGCCAATACCGCCCTCGGCCTGATCAAGGTGGACTATGAGGAACTGCCCGCACTTCTCGACCCGAGAGAGTCCCTCCAGGAAGGGATGCCCCGGCTCCATGAAGATTCGCCAGGCAACGTGGCCTGCCAGGTATCCTGGGAATTCGGCGATCTCGAAGAGGCGTTCCGCAAGGCCGAACATGTCCGAGAGGACACATTCGAGACGCAACCTGTGACTCATGCTCCCCTGGAGCCTCACGGCACGCTGGCCTCTTTCGATACGGCGGGACTCCTGACGGTCTGGGTTTCCAGCCAGAATCTCTATCTCTGCCGGCTATCTCTTTCCGTTGCCCTGGGCATCCCGGAATCGAAGATTCGCATCATCAAGGCAACTGTGGGCGGAGGCTTCGGAGGCAAGGTCGAGATGTATGCTCACGATTTTGCCGCGTCTCTGCTCTCAATCAAGACCGGAAGGCCGGTGAAGATAATATGCTCCCGGGATGAAGTTTTCTCAGCGACCCGCTACCGTAACCCCATGTCGGTCTGGCTGCGTACGGCGGTAACCAGGGATGGCATCCTGCTGGCGCGCGATTGCCGCATCATCGCTGATGGCGGAGCTGCCACCAGCACTGGTCTGGGAGCACTGTATCTCGCTGGCATGCTGCCCAACATCGCCTATCGGTTGCCTGCCTTCCGCTACAGGGGCATAAGGGCCTATACCAACAAACCCCCCGCCGGACCCCAGCGCGGCCACGGCGCGATTCAGGGGACTTTCGCCGTTGAGTCTCAGATGGACATGCTGGCGGAGGACCTCGGGCTAGACCCAGTTGAGATCCGACGCCGCAACGCAACGGCGACCGGGTACGTCATGGCTAACAACGTTCGAATAGATAGCAGCGCACTTCCTCAATGCATCGAGAGCGCAGCCGGAGGGAGCATCTGGAAGGACTTGCCTGAAGGCGGAGGCCGGGGTCGAGGAATTGCCTGCGGAGCCTTCACGTCAGGGCAGCAGATTGTGCCCCACCTCCATGCCTCCGCTATTATTAAGATTCACAACGATGGGGCAGTGACGCTCTTCACCGGAGCCCCCGACGTAGGCCAGGGCTCCAACACAGTGCTGGCTCAGATCGCCGCCGAAGAGCTAGGTGTGACCATGAACGAGGTTCGGGTGGTTGCTGCTGACAGTGAGCTGACACCCATGGACGCCGGAGCTTATTCAAGCCGCGTCACAGTCTTTGTGGGCAACGCGGTGAAGGATGCCGCATCCAAGGCCAGGGCCCAGCTGCTGGAGGTCGCCGCGACGCAACTGGAAGCCAGGGCTGGTGACCTGGAGGCCCGCGGCGGGCGCATCTGGGTCAAGGGCAGTCCGGAGCGAGGTATAGATTACCAGCAGGCATCCCGGGCCTACTTCCGGCAGAAAGAAGAGCCGATAGTTGCCCACGGCGTTTATCATCAGGTAGAACAGACCGGAATCACCGGAGGGACGTTCCAGACATCGCGTGGCAAACTGCCCGCTGGCTCGGGCATCGAGGTGCCTTCACCCGCTTTCAGCTTCGCCGCCCAGGTGGCGGAGGTCCAGGTAGACCGGGAGACGGGTGAGGTAAACGTGGTAGGCTACGCCGCCTCGCATGATAGCGGGCGCGCCCTTAACCCATTGGCTGTCGAGGGACAGATCCAGGGATCTATCGCCGGGGGATTGGGCCAGGCGCTGATGGAGGGGCTGGAGCGAAAGGACGGCCAGGCTCTTAATCCCTCGTTTCTGGATTACCACATCCCCACGGCCTTCGAAATGCCGGCTTGCGAAGTCTGGGAGGCTGAATCTCCGGACCCGGTAGGGCCGTTCGGTGCCAAAGAGTCTGGCGAGGGAACGCAGGTTCCGGGACCGGCAGCCATCGCCAACGCCGTCTTCAATGCCACCGGCGTTCGTATCACCTCCCTACCCATCAGTCCGGAGAAGATACTGGAGGGGTTGCTGAAGTCCGCGGACAAGCCGAAGCCAGAGAAGACATGATGCTCTTGCATGCACCCAACGGAAGAGGGAGCCTTTGTGAGGCTCCCTCTTCCATATCAGACTGATGAAACCTTCATAACATGCTCATCCGATGCGCCAGGTATGTCGCCAGTACAGGGACGCGCACCTTCAGAGCGCCGGACGCCTATCCTCCCGCCGATAGGTGCCACTCATGCGTGATTACCTGCCATCGTTGCTCTTCAGACAACTGTCCTTTGAACGCTGGCATGGCAGTTCCTGGCATCCCTTCACTGACCCTCCAGAAAAGCTCGTCCTGGGCGGCCGTGAACTTCTCCTTAAACGGCGATGCCGTAAAGTTCGCCGGAGGCGGGTTCAGAGAAGCACCAGCAGGCCCCTTGCCATCTCCCTTCTCACCATGGCATGTGAGACAGCGCTGCCTGTAGATAGCCTCGCCTGCGGTCATGGCTGCTGTGTCCTGAAGTGTAAACGGGTTCTTCACTCCCGTGTATGGAGACGGCACCGGAGTTCCGCCCTTAGCCGGAGAAGTTGCTCCCCCCGCCCCCGTGGTAGCGGCTGGGCTGGCTGCTCCGGCCGGCTTGGTAGCAACCGCCCCGGCAACGGTAGGAGCCGTTACGGCTGCACCCGGCGTCACGGCGGCCGGTTTGGTCGCCACGGGGCCGGCAGCCCCTCCGGTAGGGGCCTTCGTTGGAGTGGCGGTTGGCGCGGCTGGCGTGGCACACGACCAGACGAAAAGCGCCGCCACTAACAGGCAAACCAGTCCTATGAATGTCAGAAATCTTGATCTCTTCATTTAGTCCTTCTTGACCTCCTTCTTGATAGCTAGTTTGGCAAACAGGGCCGTTTCATTTATCTTCAACGCGTTTATGCAACCGCCTTGCCTGTCTTACTGTACCGTCAGGCCTTTCGGGCCATGACCAGCCAGTAAGGACGCTTCTTCGAAATGAGCTGCCGTTGGGGGTCGACAAAGCCAGACTCTTGCAACAGTGACTTGATCTCCTGCCAGGTGTAGCACTCTCCGGAATCAGTATTCAGGAGCATCTGAAGTGAGAACATGGAGGCCTCCGGCGGGCCGGCCCTATCCTCGTCCAGAAGCAGCTGACGGACCACCACGAGTCCACCGGGCGCGAGCGACTCCCAGACCTTGGTCAATAACCGGTGCCGGCTATTAATGCTCTCACTATGGAGAATCCCAAAGAGCAGTACCACATCATTGTCGCGGCCAAAAGAGTCTTCGTGATAGTCACCAGGCTGCAGGCGGATACGGTCAGAGAGCTCGTTCTCGGCAACCAACTCACGCGTAATCTCGAGAACCCCAGGAAGATCAAACACGGTAGCTTCCAGCTCCGGATTCCTTTTCACCAGCTCCATAGCGAAGGTTCCGGGGCCGCCTCCCACGTCCATAAGTCGCCGGCACCCTTTCAAGTCAAGTATCCCGGCCACTTGCCGTGCCGTTATTTGAGCGCCCTGATGCATGGCCATAGTAAAGCTACGATTCCAGTTCGGATCCCGTCCGGCATCCCGCTCCGCAGGTCTGACCGGGTGATTTTCTCTCACCGCGTCCGGCAGGCGCCCCCAATTGCGGTAGCCGTCCTCCATCAAGCCGAAGAAATAACCGAGATAGCTCTTGCTGCCCGGCACCAGAAACCGCAGTGCCAGAGGTAGATTTGCATAAAGACCTCCCGACTTGGAAAGAAGTCCTAAGGCCGCACAGGAGTTCAAGAGCAATTCGGTGGAGCGAGGATGAGTCCCACAATGCCGGGCTATAGCCTCCGCCGTCTGAGGCCCCCTTACCAGTGCCTCGAAGACTCCCAGCTTGACAGAGGTCAGGAGTACCATTGATTTCTGGTAACCCGTAGCAAGGTCCATGAGGGTCTTCAGGCTGCCTGGGCCCTTTTTGGGAGACTTATCGCCTACCATTCTTAATTTCGACTATACGCTGAGGCCAATCCTATTTCAATCGTTATTGACAGTGCGAGAAGCTTTTTGATAGATTCTTTATAGGTTTTGATTCGCGCTGGAGTATCGGGGAAAGAGGATGACCGACAACGTATTAGGCTTTGACTGTAGCTATTACTCGCCGGATGGAGATCGCTGCGCCATGCACGACGCTCAGGGGGATAGCGTCATTGAGGCCGGGCAGCCACGAGATAACCGGTGTATCCCGGACGAATGCCCACTACTGCAAGACCTTATGCTAGGGGGTGACCTGTTTAGCGGCTAGAAGGGCAATACGGGCAGTCGGCGCCTTGGGCTGGGTGCGCTGAGAGTCACTGGGAGGCCTGTGTTAATGCCTCCCTTTCTCGTCGAGAGCTTTTAACACCTTCTCAGGCGTGATTGGCAGGCTCTTCATACGTATCCCCAGGGCATCCGCGATGGCATTGGCGACGGCCGGGAGCGCAGCGATCTGAGCGGCCTCTCCGGCGTCCTTGGCCCCGAAGGGTCCTTTCGGGTCGTCGGTCTCAATGTGGAAGCAGTCAATCTTATCAAAAGTATCAAAGACCGTAGGCATCTTGTAGTCGGTGAAGTTCGTGGTCAACACTCCGCCTCGTCCATACTCCACGATCGCATCCTCGAATAACACCTGTCCCAGGCCACTGGTCGCCGTTCCCTGTTGCTGTCCTTCTACCATTCCTGGATGCAGGGCCCGCCCGCAATCATGGGCGTTGGCCATCTTCAAGACATGTACCTGGCCGGTCTCGACGTCTATCTCTACCTCGGCGCCCTGCGTACCGGCGCTGTAAGCCGCTGACATGTTTCCAATGCCGACACGGAAGTCCACGAAGGCCGTATCCGGGTTAGCGGTGCCCCGGCCAATAACCGGTTTGCCGTCCCCGTACTGAAGCGACCTGATTACATCGAGCAGCGGCATGCTGCGCTCCGGACTTCCCTTGACGAAGATCTTGCGGTCCCGCATGTCCAGATCGGCAGCATTCGCCTCCAGCTTCTCGGCGGCAAACTCAAATAGCTGCCGGCGGGCGTCTGCCGTAGCTGCTCTCACCGCCCGGCCGGAGCAGAAGGTTGTTCGGCTTCCGAAGGTACCGGGGTCCATTGGAGTGACGTCAGAGTCCACCTTGGCTACGTTTACTTCGTCCATCTCCAGGCCCAGGTCCTCAGCTACCATCATGGCCATGACTGTCTCCGCCCCCTGGCCGATATCCGTAAATCCACCGATCAGGCTGGCTGTGCCATCCTCGTACAGCTTAACGATGGCCGCCGACCCGTCATGGCCTCCAAGCTTGTTCCCTACTACGCCCGGGCTGACGCCGAGTCCTACGCCGCGGACCTTACCGTCTACCTGCTCCCGCTTGCCTCTCTTCTCTTTCCAGTTCATTGACTTGCCGATTGCGGTGAGCGTGTCCTCGAACCCGAAGGTAGTGATCCTGAAATTGTTTACAGTGGTTTCTCCGGGCTTCACAGCGTTCTTAAACCGCAACTCTAGCGGGTCTATGCCGAGCTCCCCAGCCATATCGTCCAGCAGAGAGTCGAGCGCGAAGCGGGCCTGTGGCATGCCATGCCCAATCAGGGCGCCGGCAAAGGGTTTGTTGGTGAAGATCCGGTAGGTATCGTACTTGACGTTGGGTATCCGGAGCGGGAAGGTCATGGTGGCGCCGGGTATATAGATACTGAGGGCGCCTACGCTGCTGTAAGCACCCCCATCAGCTACCATGTGCCACTGGACGGCGGTAATTGTACCGTCCTTCTTCATCCCGATCTTTGGAGTCAAGACTTCCGCGTGGCGCCTGCGGCCCACCAGCTGGACTTCTTCCTGCGTGTACACCATCTTGACCGGCTTCCCACCGGTCTTCTGAGAGAGGAGCAGGCAGGCAAAATCCAGCCCAAAAGGCTCGTGCTTGCCGCCAAATCCAGCCCCTACGTATGGCTGGATAATCCGCAACTTGTGGAGGGGTATCCCCAGTCCACGAGCGATATGGCGGTAGGCGATATAAGGACTCTGCTTGGCAGCCCAGATAGTGGCCTTGCCGGAATGGTCCCAAACACCGATCGCAGCGGGAGGCTCGATGAAACCGTGCATGATGTACTGGGTATCGAACGTGTCCTCCCGAATGAGGTCTGCCTCCCGGAATCCCTCCTCAATGTCCCCGAACTTGATATGTGTCTGAGCGCTAATATTGTTCTTTACATGGTCATGGACCTGAGGAGCGCCATCCTTCATGGCCTCGGTAGGATCAAAGACAGCCGGCAGCTCCTCCAGATCTACCTTGATCAGGCTTATCGCCTCCTCGGCGATATCCGGGTCTATTGCAGCTACCGCAGCTATCTCATCACCGACGTAGCGGACCTTCTCCGTCTCAAAGGGCATCTTGTCCCTGGTGTAGCTGATGAAGCCGTACTTCTCCCCTTTGGAATCTTTCCCGGTCACTACTGCCCTCACACCCGGCAGTCGCATGGCGCGGCTGTAGTCGATATTCAGGATACGGGCATGCGGCACGCTGCTATGAAGGACCTTGCCCCAAAGCATCCCCGGCATGACGAGATCGGCGGTGTAGTTGGCTTCGCCGGTGGCCTTAACGACAGAATCGACGCGGGGTACACGCTTGCCGATAACCGAAAATTCGGACATGCCTTGTTCTCCTTCTCGTTGCGTTCTGGTGACCTACCTGGTTAGAGACTCGAGGGTTTCTCCGAGGGCAATGAGGCTCTCCACATTGTGGAGCGGCATGAAAAGGTCGATGTAAGGGAGGGCGGTCTTTATGCCTTCGCACAAAGGTTGATAGCTCGAGCTACCGAGAAGCGGATTGAGCCAGATGATCCGGTATGCCCTCTTTCGCAGCTTCTTCATCTCTGCTTCGAGCAGCTTGGTATCTCCCCGGTCCCAGCCATCGCTCACAATCATCACGATGGTCCGGCCGGAGAACATTCCTTTGCCCTGCCCTTCATTGAAGGTATTAAAGCTCCCTCCAATGTTAGTGCCGCCCGACCAGTGATGCACTATCTTGGCTATCTCGGCGAGGGCATCGTCCAGAGAACGTCGCTCCAACAGGTGGCTGACTCTGGTGATGCTCGTGCTGAAGACGAAGGTCTCGACATTCGTGAGCTCGTTCTGAAGCCCGAAGATGAACTGGACCAGGAATTTGCTATAGCAATCCATAGAGCCGCTGACATCGCAAAGAAGAACGACCCTGGTCTTCTTGATCTTCTTCTTACGACGGGGAAGTTCTATAATCTCGCCGCCATACTTCATGTTCTTACGGAAAGTGCGGCGAAGGTCGATCTCTCTGCCCTTGCTGTCGGCCTTCTTGCGCCGGCTCAGGCGGGTGGAGAGATGAGCGGCTATCTGGGAGATCACGTCCCTGATGATGGTAACTTCATCGGCCGTGTAGTAAGAGAAGTCCTTGGTCAGAAGGATCTCATCCGCACTGTAGGCAACGGTTGACATCTCCTCGGCTTCGTCCTTAGCATTGTCATCCTCGTTGCTCTCGACGAAGACCTGCTTGGGAGGCATCTCCTCGTCACAGCACTCGTCACCCTCCTCGTCCGATTCCTTCCTGCTCGCCCCCTGGGCATCTTCCATTTCCTCCGGAAGTTTCCAGAAGAGTGCGAAGACATGGTCGAAGATCTCAATATCCTCACGGGAGGACACGAGGTTCGACCGGAGGGTGTAGTAGAACTGGGACCGGCTACAGATATCTATGTGCTCCAGGCTGCGGCAGATATCCAGGATCCGGCCTGCCGTCACATCCAGCCCCAGGTCCCGGAGCACCCGGCAGAAAGAGAGGAGGTTCCCCAACATGCCGCTCCGCTCGCTGGTATCCACACCGCTGATAGCCTGCTGGATATCAGCCGGGGTGATCTTCGGGCGAGTTGGAGTCTCCTCGCGGAGTGGTCGAGGCACGTCTCTATCCCCTAGCCAAAGTGCTTTGTCAGGTAGTCGTCCAGCACCTTCTGGAGATCGATCTTCTTGCCCATGATCTCCGCTTCCATCTTGGAGACGTCTTCACGGTACTTGAAGATGCAACCCAGTGTCTCCTGGACCACCTCGTCATCTAGCTCGTCCTTGTGGAGCACCATCAGGGCTCCGGCCCAATCCAGGGTTTCTGCAATACCGGGTTTCTTGTAGAAGTCCATCTTCCGGATAACCTGCATGAAGCCGCAGATCTGGCGGGCCAGAACGTCTTGGACATGAGGCACCTTGGTCAGGAGTATCTGGTACTCTTTCTCGAAGGTTGGGTAATCTATCCAGTGGTACAGGCAGCGGCGCTTTAGGGCGTCATGAAGCTCTCGAGTCCGGTTTGAGGTCAGCACAACGAGTGGGCGTTTCTTCGCCCGGATGGTTCCGATCTCGGGAATGGTTATCTGGAAGTCTGAGAGGATCTCCAGGAGGAACGCCTCGAACTCTTCGTCAGAACGGTCTATTTCGTCTATCAGGAGAACCGGGGGATTGGCTCCATCACTCTGAAGAGCCTCCAGAAGCGGCCGGCGTATCAGGAATTCCTCGCTAAAAATCAGGTTGCCGAGCTCATCCTTAGAACGCTTGTCGCCCTCCTCGAGCTTAATGCGCAGCACCTGCTTGGGATAGTTCCATTCGTAGAGGGCTGTATTCACGTCCAATCCCTCGTAGCATTGCAGGCGGATCAGGCGCGTATTCATAGCGGAAGCCATGACCTTGGCTACGTCGGTCTTGCCGACCCCCGCCTCTCCTTCCAGCAGAAGAGGCTTACCCAAAGAAACTGAAAGGTAGATAACCGTAGCCAGTGAACGGTCACTGATATACCGGTTCTCGCGCAATCTTTGCTGGACATTCTCGATGGAAGAAAATGGCATGCTATACCTTCCCTCTACGCGCACTTATTATCTCAGCCATAATGGCTACCGAGATCTCCTGTGGTGTCTCCGCGCCAATATCAATGCCGATGGGAGCGCGGACCTGCTCGAGCCGCTCGCGGCTGATCCCTTCGCCCTCCATGGCCTGTAGAATCCCGCTTATCTTGGACTTGCTGCCGATCATTCCAATATACCTGGCAGAAGATTGTAACGCCCATCTCAATATGTCAGCATCCTGCTCGTGCCCACGAACGATGACAATGTAGGTAGACGGGCTGAGCACGAGACCATCGACAACTTGAGGCAGGGGCCCTACCAGGAGTTCGTCGGCGTCCGGGAAGTGCTCCCGGCTTGCCAGCTCCTCACGGTCATCGGCTACCACGACCCGGAATCCGGCCATGCTCGCCACGCGTGCAACGTACTGTCCCACGTGACCTGCGCCACAAACGTAAAGAGTGGGCGATCCGACGATCGGCTCTATATAGACGTCAAGTGCGCCCCCGCAACCGGAAGCATCGCCTTCCTCGTCCCCAACACGGACAAGGCAAGGCTCCTCGTTGAGCATCGCTTCGTAAGCAGACTTGAGAACAGCCATCTCCAGGGCTCCGCCGCCTATAGACCCGGTGAAAGAACGGTCCTCCCTCAAGAGAAGCTTGCTGCCTACCTCCCGCGGGCTGGTACCTTGCTTCGCGACTATGGTGGCGAGAGCGCCGATACCGCCCTGGTCCATTATCTCCAATATCTCACTGTAGATATTTTCGTCTGAGTTACTTCGCATGTCCGCCTTCGCCACACACTGCCTCGACAGGCCCTTCAAGAGACTGTCCTGGCATCCGTACGTGCCCTTCAATTACCATCAATGGTCAGCTCCACTTCCAGGAGACTGAGCTTACGCGCCTCCCCGATTACCACCCTCTGGATCTGCGAATGGCCCGCAGACAAGATCGCCTGGGCAGTCTCCCGTGCCTTGCTCAGATCTCCGTCCAAATCTACCTGATTCAGAAAAGCCACGATTCTGGCGTTTTCCGGGGTCCCTTTGGCGATACCCCTGGGATGAGTTATTAGGCCCGCAATCTCCGAAGGCCCGATCTTAGACCCCAGAGGAACACCCAACAGACCGGCTGCGATCTCTGCACGAAACACATGATCGTAGTCCAGCGGACAGCCGAGTGTCTGCATCCCCACAACAGCAATCACCAGTTCGGTGGTCGCCGGAATCACCGGCTCGGTGGCGTTGGGTGCTTTCAGAGAGCACCGTGCGGCCCCATCGCCTTCAACAATAATACCTGACAGGTCATCCATGGCAGCCAGGCGATCGACGAACTCCGGTCTGACGCCTTCCAGCTTACCGGAATCGAGGCTGCGCCGGGCCACGGTTATCACGCGGTAGCGTCCCCGGCAGCCGGATACCTGGTCAAGCAGCTCTTCCTCCTGGTCGAGTAACAGGACCTCACTCTCCTCCCCGGATGGGGGGAGGATCTTCGTGGTGGTAGTAGTTACCGCCAGCCGTCCGCCCTGGGCCATTTCCCTGGCCAGCGCGTACATCAGGGTGGTCTTGCCACCAGCTCCCACGAGGCTGATTACCTCCCCGCCGGTAAGCCCGAAGGCCTCCATGGGAGAGACCAGCCTTTCCAAAAGAACCCCCCGATTACCTGCAGCCAACATACCTGTCTTCTAATCGAGAGGAGATCAGTGGTTATAGACGGACAGAATCCCCTCCAAGACACCACCCGCAATGGCCCTGGCCTTGTCAGAGATTGTATAGCAATTATCCCGCGTCGCACGCGGGTCCACGTCCCCCACCTTCATTCCCTTGTGCACCGCTATGCCCTCACGGATCAAGCCACGCAGGACACCATGGATAGAAGCCCGCACCGGGTCCTCGCCCACATAGGCGACGGCCTCCTCAGGCTCCACCACATCCCCGATCCGCCGGGCGTTGTAACGGAAAGTGCCTTCATGAGGCGCCCGCAATACGCGCTCCTCGGCGAAGCCACCTATATTGCCGGGAACGCCAGTATTCGGCTCTGCTTCCCCTTCCAGGAAAACCCTTCCGATATTGTGGCCCCGGTTGGTCTCCACCACCATATGAACGTCACGCCCGGCGTGGAAACCCGGACCCAGTCCGATCACTAGCGGAGCCCAGTCCTGGCGTGTCCCCAGATTCCGTTTGGCCAGAATTGCATCCACGACCACGTCAGGGCGCAGGACTTCTCTCACCTTGCTCTCCGGGTCAACCAAGAGTGGTAGCTCTTGCCGGGCCCAGACGCCGGAAATATCGGCCGGGTCTGATATCAGCCTGGCTGTAATCCCCTCGACCGTCTTCTCGCCGTCGTACACGGCCTCGCAGAAAGAGACTTCCCGGCGGACCGCCTGGGGCGCCGAAATATCAGTGAGGCAGACCTTGAAATGAGATACCGCCAGCCGGTGGGCTACACCCGTTGCCATCTCACCGGCTCCTCTGACCAGTACAACGAGATCCTTCAACTCTTTCATCAGCAAGTCTGTCCTCGGGAGGAGAGATACTTCTCCAGTTGTTCTTGGTAGTCCTCCCATTTATCTATGTCGTACACCACGCTGGCCGTTTCCACTTCCACCTGCCGGACGTCCTCTGGATGGGCCTCAACAATGGACTTGCCCCCCTTATCACCTGTTAAAGCAAGGAGGGCATCCCTGTACTTCAGATCAAAGATAACTGGATGACCGGGCAGTCCTCCAAAGCTCGGAAGGACAATACCACTGCCACCCTCCTCATAAGCGGACACCAGTTGATCGACCACTTCACTGCGGACCAGAGGCTGGTCCCCGAGAGCAATGAGCAAAGCCCTGCTCTCTGGATTTGCTTCCTTGATACCACAGCAAATAGAGGTGCTCATACCCTGCCGGTATTCCGGGTTAAGTACAACCCTAAGGGGCGCACCCTCGAAGCGAGCCTTTATGGGCCCCGACTCGTGCCCCAAAACGAGTATAAGCTCATCAATCTTGGACCGTAGCAGGTTCTCTACTACGTGTTCCAAGATCGTGGAGCTGCCGAAGCTAAGCAGTTGCTTCGGCCTCCCCATCCGCTTGGACTCTCCAGCGGCGAGGATTATCCCTGAAATCACATCTTTGCCCTGACTAGCTGGCTACTTACCTTGAGAAGCAGCGAGGACGGACTCGATGATCTTGACGTATCCGGTACAGCGGCACAGGTTACCCGCAATAGCGGTCTTGACCTGGTGCTCGCTGGGCTTGGGATTCTCATCCAAGAGAGCCTTAGCCGACATGATCCACCCAGGGGTGCAGAACCCGCACTGGATAGCTCCGAAGCGTACGGCAGCATCCTGTATCGGATGGAGCTTGCCGTCTACCGCCAGTCCCTCGATGGTGGTTACCTGCTTACCCTGGGCGGCAAAGGCCAGGGTCAG
>ORJL010187535.1_pt1 | contig 46997 bp, 43 predicted proteins | sample 1779941 | NCBI WGS metagenome assembly ORJL01 (sample SAMEA104232317, study PRJEB22302) | groundwater metagenome | biome: forest; feature: aquifer; material: groundwater | place: USA | collected 2011-08-07 | depth 5.8 m | reverse complement strand
CCGTCTCGGGTATCGCCACGTCGCTGCCGTCGCGGCAGTCGGTGTGGTTTAGGCTCACGTGGCGTTCCCAGTAGTCGCTGCTGGTGTGGGTGTGCATGAACAGCGGGTCGGTGGCGGGGCGCTGCAGCAGGCCCTCCGCCCGCTCCGAGAACGGGTCGGGCACCGCCACATAGGTGAACGGGTACTTCTCCGACGGCCACTGGTGCTCCTCGTGGTAGCGGGGATAGCGGCCCACCTGGGCAAAGCGCTGGTTGTGGAACAGGCGGCCGCTGCCGGTGTGGGTCTGCACCGCGTCGAACAGCTTGCGGCCCTCCGCGTCCTCGTTCCAGCCCTCGTACACGTACTCGCGGATGACGCGGCCACTGAGCGAGGCGCCGTAGGCGTACGCCTTGTCGATGCCGCCCACCAGCGGGTTGGGGTTGCCCGCCGAGTCGGCCGGGGCGAAGCGCAGCGTGGAGATGAGGTCGCGCACGCCCAGGAAGCCCAGGCCCATCACCTTCGACCCCTCGGTCTCGTAGATGAACTCGTAGATCCAGCCCGGCTTGAAGCCGCCGCGCACGTGCAGGTGGTTGACCGAGGGCGTCAGCACCACCTGGCCGTCCTTCACCTCGGACTGCGCCAGTTCCCACTCGCTGTCGGGCACCGGCACGCGGGGGTCCTGCTCCCGCCGCCGCACTGTCAGCGTGGCGGTGGAGCGGTCGGCCACCGGGTAGGGTTGCACGTTCGCTCCGCCCTCGGCCCCGGCGCTCACGCCCATCGAGAGCACGTTGGGCCCGGCGCCGATGAACTCCTGACGCACCATGCCGCGCAGGCGTTGGCCGTGCTCCAGTGCCTCGGGCAGATAGGCCACCACGTTGTTGCCCTGGTCAATCAGGTCGCCCTGCCAGCCCGACCACATGATGGTGTAGCCGTGGCGCATCAGGAAGCCGTTGCCGGCGAACTTGGGGTCGTTCATGCCGCCGCCCGGGCTGTCGTTGAACCGGAAGGCGCCGCGGCCGCCGCGGTTGGAGAATTCGTAGAACAGGCGGCGGTTGCCCTTCGCGGCGTCCACCGGCCTCACGATGTCCATTGTGCCGCTGAACTCCACCAGGCCATCGCCATTGCGGGGCGCCAGGGCCAGGTCGCAGATGTAGGGCAGGCCGGGCTCCTCGGGGTCGATGGCGAAGTGTACCTTGCCGAGCAGCCGCTCATAGGGCCCGGTGTCGCCGAACGAGGCGCCGCCGAACACGCTGCCCTGCTGCTGAAGGTCGAACCGGATGGTATTGCGGGACATACGCTGCCTCCCTGTGCTGCACATCGGATAAGAGCGGTGCCAATGTACCGTATTGCGGGCCGTTGCACACGCGTCCGCAGCCCGATCCCAAGCCGATCCCCTCTCCCCTGGTGGGAGAGGGTTAGGGAGAGGGGGCCGGACCGCCGTACCTGTGCGCCGCTGGTGTCCCTAGCGGAGCGATGACCGCGCGCCGGCGCACGAGGAGGGACCCAGCGGTGGGAATCCCCAAGGAGCTGGCGGCCACGCTTGGTGACAGAACGCCAGTTGGACGGCGGGACTAGGGCGGTCACGTGGGACCGCCCCTACACGATTCGGCCGCGGCTCGATGCCGGCGGGACGCCGTTAGGCCTTCGCCGCCAGCGCCGCGACCCGCGGCAGCACGCGCTCGCCGAAGAGGCGGACGGAGCGCTGGGCGTCGGGGAAACCGAGGGTGCCGAAGTTCACCTGGCACGATGCCACCTCGAAGCCGCCCACCAGCTCCTGGTACGCCTTGGCCTGCCGCACAATCTCGTCGGGCGTGCCGACCCAGGCGCCGCCCTTCTCCAGCACGGTGTCGAAGGTCTCGCGCTCCATCCCCGCGATGATCTGCTGGTAGCCCGCGTAGTCGGCGCTGGCGGCCCCCTGCAGCCAGCCGGACGCTCCCGCCACCAGCGACCGCAGGTAGTGGTTGATGGGCCCACGCGCCACGGCGCGCGCCCGGTCGCCGTCCTCGTCGCAGAACATGTGGAACGCCAGCATAACGCGGCCGGGGCCGGCGTGGCCGGCGTCGCGGCGGGCCGCCCGGTAGGCAGCCAGCATCGGCCGCATCTGCGCGCCCAACAGGGGGATGGCCATGACGCTGTGCCCCTCGCGTCCGGCGTAGACGAAGCTCGCCTCGGTCGCCAGCGCCGCTACCCAGAAGGGCGGACGCGGCTGCTGCGTGGGGCGCGGCAGCGAGGTGGTGGCGGGGAAGCGGTGGAACCGGCCGTCCAAGGTCACTGCCTCGCCCTCCAGCAGACGCGCGACGGTGGTGATGCCCTCCTCGAAGCGGGCGCGGCTCTCGTCCAGCGGCACGCCGAAGCGGGCGAACTCGTGGGGCAGGAAGGCGCGGGCGAACCCCACCTCCAGCCGTCCCTTGCTGATGGCGTCGAGCATGCCGATCTCGCCGGCCAGCTTAAGCGGGTGGTTGAAGGCGGGCAGCACCGCCCCGGTGATGAGCCGGATGCGCTGGGTGCGCTGCGACGCGGCGGTGAGGAAGAGGAGGGGGTTGGGCGAGTACCCGCCGTAGCGCTCGAAGTAGTGCTCGACGATGCGCAGGTGGTGGAACCCCAGGCGGTCAGCGTCACTCGCGATCTGCAGGCACTCGTCGAAGTACACCGCCGCCGGCTTCTCGTCGGGGGTGACGTCGGGGAAGAAGTTGATGCCAACGTCCATGCTAAGGCCTCCGGGTGGGGTGCTGCGCAGACGGCAGCGGTCCGCTGGCTGGACCGGTTGCTCGGCTTTGTCAGGCCGGTCATGAACCGGGTGCTGTCACCGCGGGCGTATCGCAGATGATAGGTTGACGCTGACCGCGCCCGGAGGCACTGACTACCCCCGCACCGGCAGTGGCTTCACCAACCAGTTCAGGTTGCTTTCGCGCCTCGATTGCGCGCCCCGACCGCCCGGCTTTCGTCCCGCATGCCCAGGGCTCTGGCGAACGGCACAGCGCTGGACTGTCGCCCCCTTTTGAAGCCCGCGATTCTTATGTGACGGTTACCCCTTTGTTCCGGTCCAGGTGCCGCCGTCGGTCTCGGATGAGCCGTGGCCCCAGGTACCTGTGAAGGTGGAACAAGAAGAAGAAGCAGAAGAAGCGAGGCCGGTGGTGAACCTGAAGCGCCCGCTTGCCGAGGCTATCCGCCACTCACCAGTGACGACGGGCTGCATGTACGGCGTGCTCCCGCTAATGGTGCCGCCGATGCCATACGTGCCGGTCACGGGAGTACCGCCGGTGAGCTCATAGACCTGATTCAGCACCATTGTCCCGTGGTTCGTAGACCAGGTGCCGCTCATATTGCAGGGCCCGTTTGACACCGTGGCCGGGATCGTCGGGCGGGCGGCGGGGTTCGGGGTCGGCGTTGGCGCTACACCGCTGCGCGTGCCGCTCCAGTAGCCGGCGCCACTGCTCAAGGTGTTGCCGAAGGGGCCGGTGTTGCCAAACGTGCCGGTGAAACTATCGCAGTCCTCTGAGAGGGTGATCCTGAAACCGCCTCGTTGGCTGCCACTGAACCACTTGCCGTCCAACACACCGTTCGTCAGGGTACCGGTGACGCCGTTGGGCGTTGCTGATCCAAAGGCGCCGCCAACGGACTTGATCGACTGGGTGAGCGTCATAGGGCCGCGGTTTGTGGACCAGGTGTCCTTCTGGAACCCATAAGGGCCGTAGCCCACGTAACCACGACCCACAAACGACCTATCTGGCTTGTCGAAGCGGCAGAATCCTGGCTCCTCGGTGCGCGTGCCGGTCCAAGGAGTATCACTGGCCACGCCGCCGGTCCACCAGATGGCGGAGGTGAAGCTATTGCAGTTTGTGCCAAAGACGAACTGGAAGCGTCCGGTCTGACCGCTTGAATAAGGCATCGCCCAGTCACCGGTGAACTCGTTGTGATCGAGCACGGGGCCCCAATTGCCGCTTATCGTGTCGCGCAACTCGGGCCCCATCTTCCCTGATACGAGGGGCGACAAATGGCCGTCTCTGGTGGACTGTTCCAGCATAATCACCCCACGGGAGGTGTTCCACCAGCCATCCCAGGAGCAGTTCGCCGGGGCAACATTTGCCGCCAAGGAGGTCATGCTGGCGATGTTTGAGGGAATAAGCCCGAATAGCTGCAGGCCGCTCAGCAGGGCCAGGGCCCCTAGCACACTGGCCAGCGGCCAGCGGTTACGTTTTAGGATTGCGCGCATTGCATCCCTCCCATTGTCCGCTCGCTCCTACGCACAGGTGTGGCTAAGCAAAGACTCAGCCATCCCGCAGGATGCGCATTCTATGCACCTACTGCGTGGCCTACGCTATCACGGTGCGCCTACTAGCTGCTGTGATGGGAATCACAGGAACCGGCCATTGGCTCCGGGTGCGCCGCATGCGGCTTCCGCTGTTCTGGGTGCGGCACGGCGTCAGGCCCGTGGTTCGATAGGCTCACCACGAGTGGTTTATCCAGTGCACTCACCCCGCGGGCATTGCCCCTCTGCCCGACTGCTTTGCCGCCGGCCCGTCGCTAGGCCGTGCGCTAGCGAGCTTCCTCGCGGTAGATGTCCAGCGCTTTGAACACAGGAGCGTCGGTGAAGCTGAAGAGGACGGCGGGGCGGTTGCCGGTGTTCACGTGCTCGTGGGTGGCCCAGATGGGTACGGTGAAGGTGTCCTTGTCCTCCCACTTCAGCTCCGCGCCGTCCACCAGGCACACGCCCTCGCCCTCAATGACGTGGTAGTTGGTGTTGGAGGTGTGGCGGTGCGGCTTGGTGTGCTCGCCCGGCCGCAGCCATTGCACGTAGCAGCCGATGGTCGGCATGGCGGGCTCGCCGGTGGCAGGGTTGGTGTACTCCATGATCACGCCGTCGAACGGACTGCCGGTGTTCTCGCGGGCCAGCCGCTCTAACGTCTCCCGCGCCTGCGGGTAGGGGTAGTGCCACAGCGGCGAGAACCGCTCGGCCGGGCGCTCCCAGGCGGGCACCAGGCCGCCGCTGCCATACTTGGCCACCGAGGGGTCGGCGCCCTCGCCGGCCGGCTGGCGGTCCTCGTCGTACTCCTCGCGGAACCCCGCCTCCAGCATGCGGATCAGCGGCGAGTCGAGGCCGTCCAGCCACATCATCGGCGTGTCGGAGTCGTTGGCGTGGTCGTGCCAGGTCCAGTTGGGGGTCAGCACCAGGTCACCGGGCAGCATGGGGATGCGGTCGCCGTTGACCACGGTGTACCCGCCCTTGCTCTCGATGATCATGCGCAGCGCGGCCGGGGTGTGCCGGTGGGCGCGGGCGATCTCGCCGGGCAGCACGATCTGGATGTTGGCGGTGAGGGTGTTGGCGGCCGCCCGGCCGGTGAGGCCGGGGTTGGCCATGAGCAGCACCCGGCGCTCGGCCTGTTCGGTGCCCACCAGTTCGGCGGCGCGCACCGCCTGTGGACGCAGGTCGCGCCAGTGCCACACGAAGGGTTTGGCCTTGGCCTGTGGCTCGGCGCCCTGGCCCTGGCCTTCCTGAGTCCAGAGGGGGGCCAGGTGTTGCTCTTCCAGGCCCTGGTAGAAGGCCTGGAGTTCGTGCTCGGGGGCGCTGTAGTCGGATTTCTTCAGGACCATGGCGGTTCTCCTTTGATGACCGAAGGTGTCACGCTCTGAACCGGCAAGCGATGCAGGATGGATCCCGTCACGTCGTATCCCGCCCGCCCACCCTCGATATGTCCTTACGAGGGGACACCCCTCGTGCTCCCTGGCAAAGAGGGCTTTGCCCTCTCTGCACTCACCCGTGACAGCGACCACGACGGTCTGTCCTGGTTCCCCCTCACCCTGCCCTCTCACTCCGGGAGAGGGTTCTGAGGCCGCGACTACCGTTCGGCGAAGCTGCGGTTGGGGTCGATGCGGGCCTTGGGCAGTTCGTAGATGCGGGCATTGTGCCAGTCGGACAGGGCTTCGCGCCAGTCGAGGTCGGCGGGCAGCGTCACCGAGCACGAGCGCACCTTATACAGTTCGGGCGTCTCGACGCAGGGCGGGGTGAGACCGTGGTCAGCCAGCGCCAGCGCCGCCCGTATCAGCCGCCGCCGTACCGAGATGATCATGGCGTCGCTGGTGGCCAGGTGCTCTTTGGTGCGGTCCATGATGGCGCCCATGCTCACCGTCATGGCCGCGTCTTGCAGTGGGATGGTGGAGATGCCGGTGTAGTTCTTGGTGCGCTGCTCCTCGCGGTCCATCAGGAAGTCGTTCTGGCTCTCCGCCTGTGGCCAGGCGTTGGGGAACATGGCGCCGTGCTGCTGCGCCTTATGCTTACCCAGGCCGTCGCGCGGCCCCCGGTTCGCGATCTCCTTGAACGGGTGCCACTGGATGCCCCACTGCATGGTGTGCTCGTCGTCGAGCGGCACCCAGATGTGGCCGGGCACCGTGCCGTCCTCCTGCGCCGGGAAGAAGGTGAAGATGGGGAACAGGAACTGGGTGGTGCGCCAGTACGCCTCGCCGGGGGCCTCCTCCCGGCGGGCCCCGTACAGCACGCCGTACTCGGTGTCCATCACCTCCAGGCGGGGGCTCTTGTCCTGGTGGAACACGCCGTAGGCGGGCGGGTCCGTGGGGTGGAGCCGGCCGTGCAGGAAGTAGAGGTGGCTGGTGTCGATGTCGCCTTCCAGCGCCTGCATCCAGTTGCACTGGCGGATGCCGTGGTACTGGAGCGCCCGCTGGTTCTCGGGCACCAGCGCCCACTCGAACTGCGGCAGCCCCGGCGGGTTGGCCTGGTTGGGCCCCATGTAGCAGAAGATGACCCCGCCGAAATCGGCCGCCTTATAGGCCGTGATGTGAATCTTGTGCTTGAAGTTCGACTCGGCCGGTTCGTTGGGCATATCGGTGCAGGTGCCCTCGGTGTCGAATTTCCAGCCGTGGTACACGCAGCGGAGGCCGCCCTCTTCATTGCGCCCGAAGAACATGCTGGCGCCGCGGTGCGGGCAGGCCTCGGCGACGATGCCCACCTCGCCGTTGCTGTCGCGATACGCGATCAGGTTCTCGCCCAGCAGGCGCACCCGCATCGGCTCGCCGTCGGCCTCCAACTCGCGCGAGAACAGCAGGGGCAGCCAGTACTGGCGCATCAGGCCGCCCATCAACGTGCCGGGGCCGATGCGGGTGAGGTGTTGGTTTGCTTCGTGGGTCAGCATGTGGAGTCTCCTCGGTGGTAGTGCGGGCGTGATGCGCCTGCCGCGCAGCCTCTGCAGCCATTAGCGCTTTCGATAACCCCGCCATAACGTGGCGGCATTGTACCATGGCGCCTTTCGCGCATTCACCTCGCGTTCTTCCTGGCCCCTGTGCCTGAGCCCGCCCGCCGCCCGCTCCGTCCAATGGCCGAGGCCCGCTCGGCCGCGCAGCCGATGGGCCGCCGCCGGGGGCGCCGATGGTGGAAGCATGCGGCAAGAAAACGCCAAATCCGGTCCAACGGGAGGGTGCTATGTGGGGACGTTGTTGCCCGAAGTGCGGGGGAGCTATCTACAGCGAGAGCTACGACGGCAGGGACTATGACCTGTGCTGCTTGCAGTGCGGCAAGGTGTTGACCCAGCAGGAGGAGCTGGCGCTGGTGCGCCGCGCCCACCTGGCGCTGCCACCCCACATCGAATTGGACGTGCTGCAGCGCGACCTGCGGGCAGCGTAGGCAGCGGGGTCAGTCTTCGCCGGCGAAGGTGAGCATGGCGCCCACTGCGGGTCAGCTTTCTAGTGGCGCCAGCAATGCCGCGGGTATCGAATAGACCTGTCCGTCGTTGGTGGCCGCCACGACACGGGTGCGGCCCACCCGCTGGACGCTCACGGTCACGCCCGCCAGCCGGCCGCGGGCCACCAGTGCCCGGTCGCCCGGCTTCCAGCGCTCGCGGAGGCGGGTGGCCGGCGGCACCACGGCCGGTGCGGCGGCCGCCTCCCCCGGGCCCATCCGCATCAGCAGACTGCCGGGGATGGAGAACTCGCGGCCGTCCGCCAGCGCTGCGATCACCCGAGTGCGGGCCACCTTCACTATCCGTACCACAGCGCCGTGCAGGGTCGAGCGGGGGGCGTCGACGCGGGCGGTCTCGCCGGGCTGCCAGGTCACCGTCTCCGCCCGGCGCGCCTGGTAGCGCTCGCGGCGGCGGGCCTGGGCAACCTCGGCCCGCTCGCCGGCGGCCGACCCCGCCAGCTTGGTGTTGCCGGCCGCCGCCTCACCGGCGTCGTCATCGGCGGCGTCGTACAGCCCCATGGCGGCCGCTCGCTCCAGCAGGCGGCGGTGGAACTGCCAGAACCGCGGCCCGTGGCCCTTGTGCTTGAGGTGGGCAAGCTCGTGCAGCAGCGTCACCACAATGGCGCCTCGCGCCCGCCAGGCGCCACCCTGGTTGGCGCACCGTATCACGATGGCGGGCGCCTGCCCCGGCCGGAAGGTGCAATGGCCGAACTTCGAACGCAACCGCAACCCCGGCTGCAGCGTGAAGTCCTTGGGCAGACCCATCTCCCGCAGCAGCGGCGCCACCGTCTGGCGCAGCTCAACCAGCCGCCGCTGCTGGGCATCAGCCGTGGGTGGACCATCGGTGAGCGCTGGCGCGGGCGGCGGAGCGGTGGGGAGGGCGAGCTGGGTCACGGGGCGGCGCACCTACGGAGGCGTGATGGCGCCACGGTACGCGGGTGGCGCGCGGGTGTCAAACGAACGAGTGGTGCCGGAGGCCGGGGTCGAACCGGCACGAGAGTTTCCCCTCAAAGGTTTTTGAGTTCCGCGCGAGCGCTCCTGGTGGCTGCCCAAGACTCCCGCGACCTGCCTGAGGGTGCCTAGTTCCCGTGGCTGCGATGCCCCCTGATACCTGCGGGTGGGGGGCTCTCCCGCACCATCCGTTAGCAGAAATGTCCGCAAAAGAATACCACGATGCCACCTCACGAACGGTTGCAATGGGAACAGTCCCCTGTGTTCACAGGGAGCCCCTACCCACCCCAGGGAGGTCTGAGCAAGTGAACGGCCGGCGAGAGGAAGAGGGTGCAACCCAACGCCGAACGAACTCCTGTGGTCTCAGACCCCCCTGGGGTGGGTAGAGGGGGAGTAGGCCGACTGCCCCCCGCCTTGTGCACCTGGGTACCCGGCCTTCCCGACGTACCCGCTAGCTGTGCGCCACCACTGGCGGCGTCATGAGCTTGGCGCCGATCAGCACCTCCAGGTCCCGTCGCTCATCCTGGTAGGGCAGCGAGGCGGAGAACTCCGTCAGTCCCTCCACCAGGTTCCAGGAAGAACGCACATCCCCATCGGTGTACTTGGCGGCCAACTGCATGCCAATCTCCCCGGTGCGCTTGGTGAACCCCAGGGCCTCCAGGGACGCCAAGACGGCCCCCTCTTGCTCGGCCACCCGCCGCTTCCGGGCCGCCTGTATGGCCTCCACCAGGTCCCCCGTCCCCTCGTTGGCGTAGGCCACCAGGGCCGGTACCGCTTCCCGGGCGAACTTGTCCGGCCCGCCGCTGGTGTGGCGGATGAAGAGGGTGGAGGCATTGGTCATGCCCCAGATGAGGCGGTTCCCACAGATGTAGTCGAACAGGAAGGGCATGAGGCCGAAGCGCTGGCTCCCCACTTCGCTGTTCCACACCACGAACCCCCGGTACTTGGGGCGGTCCGTCATGCCCGGCACCTCCACCGGGTGCTCCTCATCCACCAGGGCGATGAAGCAGTCGCGGTCGGAGGCGTACAACGTGGTGGACCCCTTGGTGGGCAGTTCACCGGCCTTGACTCCGGGTACCCGCCAGGCGCTCCCCGTCCGCTCCACCAACTCTCCCACCCGGGCAATCACATCCGCATCCCAGATGCGGCCATAGGTGGAACTCGTGGCGGCTGCGATGGTGTGCGTCAGACCAAATGGCGTGGGCTCCGAGAGCCGCGACATCAACACCTTGGTGTCATCATCGACCGACTCCGGGGGGTGGATGAGTCCCCACTGGAGGTTGGAGACGGCCAGGGCGGCCGGCAACCGGCGGAGGTAGGAAGCCGGAGCCCCCGCCTTCTGCGCCACTTGGCCGAAGGCCCAGTTGGTCAAGAGGCCGTAGCCGCGACCCTCCGGCATCTCAACGTACACGTCCCCATTCACCTTGTCCGTGTACCCCAGGATGAGGTCCCGCACCGGCACCACGGGCTGCGTGCTGTTCCTCCGAACCTCGTCCTTGAAGGACCGCATCTCGGTGAGCGTGAGGAAAGGCCGATCCGGAGGGCGCGTTACCCACTGTTTGTTGAGAACGCCGGAGTCTCCGCCCGGTTTGACGGTACCCCCGCTACCCTTGATAGGAGTAACCGGGGGGCCTGATTCAGGCTGGTGCAATGCGGCGTAGCGCCGTGGAGGAAGACCAGTGCTGTATCGCATCCCCAGATTGTTCGGTTCGGTAACGATATACCGCTCACCCTCTCGCCCACCGTATCTCAATATGGCACCAGGCTTCAGAGGGTTCTCGACGAGGTCCCCGACCTGCAATTGCTCCTCTTCCATCGCCCCTCCGGTTGTCTTCGGACTTGGTGATACATCCGGAATTCTATACGGGGTCTGCTGGTTCAGCAATCGAAGAGGTGTACAGCCACCTTTTTCCAAAGTCCCATTGCTCTAACCCTGTCGGACCGCCCGAGTACTCCGAGCGGGGGAGTCTCTCTGAGGCCCATGTAGCGCCGTTTGGATTCTACACGGGTTCAGAGGCCAGGCCGAGGCCGCTGGGTGGCTTGCTCCCCGCGTGGGTGTGTGGTATTCGCGGGCTCGTGAGCGAGGCTGGACAAGGGCACAGCGCCGGTCTAGGGTACGGGCCAGAGAGTCAAGCCGAGGGCTATGTGGAAGCCCGAGCGGTTACCTTTGGTGACTCAAGGCGGCCTCCCATCGTACGGCTAGGAACGTGGAAGCGCGAAATGCCACGGCGGCGTGCCTGCTGCCTTTCGTGTCCGTCCGCCCAAGATGATCCAGTGCGAGTGGGGTCCTTGCACGAAGGCCATCGCAAGACCAGCAACGCAATAGGAGGTCTAGACTCTTGAGTACCGACGTGGTTTCGCGCTCGCTCGTGTTCATCCTCGTCCTCACGATGCTCATCGCCATCATCAAAGGGTTGTTTTCAGCGTTGGACGCAACCGTCGTTCTAGTCGGAAGCCTGCTCTTGACTGCTTCGGTCACCGGGATTGGTATGTTGATGGCAGGCTTGCCAAGCCTGACTAAAACACCGAAGAGCGTTGAGGAGCATCTTCACTCCCTCGAAGAGCGCGTTTTGCTCTTGACTATGGTCGCACTGTGCGGGTCAGTCTTGTCGGGAGGGTTGCTGGCGTTGGTAGTCCTTCGGCCGCAGGTCCTTGTCAAATCACTAGTAGTGCAAGACGACCAGGGCGGCGGAAGCATTGGGCTGAGCGTAGTCGACGGGTCAGCTAGGCTCGAGCTCCGGGATAACAAGGGCAACTTGGTAGTGTTGACCCCGCGCGACGTCAGCTTCTCGGGGGAAAAGCTCGGCAAGGCCGCTGCGCTTGGTCTAAGTGCAGGCATGGGCCAGCTCAACCTCCTGGGGTCGATCGGCAAAAGTGTGACGGCATATGACGGCAAGGTGAGCACTAACCAAATGGAGGCGCGAGCCGGCGACAGAGCAACGAGCCTGGAGGGCGGCAGGGTGACAGTCACGGGAAGTGGCGGCGCCGGGCAAATGTCCGCAAACAGTGGTGGGACTGCCGTCACGTTGAGCAGCGTTGGTGGACGCACAGTCCTCAAGCAGGATGAATTGGGTGCGAGGCTAGAGATGTCCGAGAATGGCCGTCGCCTTCCGCTACTGGTCTTAGAGGCGACCGATAGCGAATCGCCGGCTGGGATTAGGTTCGATACCGCCTTTGGCCGAGCCGAATTGGACACCCAGAAATTGAGCATCCGATCAGAAACAGAAGCGGGGCCCTTCATCGTGCTGACTGGCGATGGTGCCCGGGTGGAAATTGCGCCGCCGTTTATTCGACTTAATGACCAAACCAAGGGTGTGTATTGGTGTGCCCGGAATTGGTTGCCACTGCCACCCCTGCCGCTGGTGCCGCCTGCGGCCGAGCTCGAGCCGCTCTATCCCTCAAGCTCAGGTATCACGTTCGAATTCCCCGATCGGCTACCCTTGCCGCCTCGCGAGGACCGGCAGGACTGGGCCGCTCATTGTAACGGGGGGAGGTAGCGCCTGTGGTTAGCATGGAGTACATGCGGGGTAGATATGACCGGGCACTTGCGGTAGTGCGCGGCCGAAACGATGCCAATGGGCCCAGTTGGGACCTGCAGAGGCTAGTGGATGCGGTTTTCCAGGCAGTGGGCGGCTCGGGGCCATGGGACGTTGATGAAGCGAAGATCGTGGCGAGGGCGCTTCATGCCGGACTGGAGCCCCATGAACTCGCGCACGTCCCACGCGTCATAGCGGAAATGGTCCGGCGGTGTGCGAGCGATGTTGAACAGCGCGGGGCGCTGGCCAACCCTCCGCGGTTCAGCCAATGGGGCCTTATGCTGGACGCGACGATTTGGGCTGCCACGGGGACCTTCCCAGAGGGTCAGGTATTTGATGTGTGACGGTTCGCGCCCCGGTAAGAGCCCCCGGGAGGCCTCCGCCTGGACTACCGGGCCTTCTTGGCATCGGGGCGGTCGAGACGCCTTTGGGCGTGGGTTTCAAGGCGACGGGCATGAAGGCTAAGGTGGTTCGGCTAGCGGTGGTAGCGCTACTGGCACTTGGCGTCGGCGGCGCGGCGAACTTCGCGTCTCTGCTAGCACAGAATGGCAACGCATATCTTGGCCAGCCAGAATCGCCGCTGTTGATCGTGTACTCGCGGACACCAACGCCGGCCCCAGATATTGCGGTCGTGCCGACCACCACCGCCTCACCGTCGTGCCGGCCGCACTGCTCAGATCCGCCGATACCGGGGGTCGCGGTCGCCGCGCTGACCAGCTATGAACGAGGACGGTTAATCACGGAGTGCTATGCCCGCGCCGTGAATGTCATACAGTTCTGCCTTCAGGATGTACAACGGTTGCCCTGAAGTGGGGAGCGCTCTAATCCGTTCGCATTTGTAGCATGCTTGCGGGGTGGAACTGGGCCCCGCCCACGGTGTCTGCGCGATTATGCGAACGAAAAACTGGTGCCGGAGGCCGGGGTCGAACCGGCACGGGAGTTTCCCCCCAAAGGTTTTTGAGACCTCCGCGTCTGCCATTCCGCCACTCCGGCGTGGGGACGGCCCCCAGTGGGACGCTACCCTATAGTAGCATTGGCGGCGGGCCACGGCGAGGTTGGTATCGTTGAGGCGCGACGGTCCATGGGTGGTCTTGCAAGGAGGTGGAATGGCGGCCTTGATTGGGATCGCACTCCTTATCGGCCTTTACGTGTTTCGTGGGTTTGGGCCGGAGGGGTTTCGCGGTGGGGGCTTTCTCTTACTGGTGATCGTAGGGTTGGTGTGGGTCCTCGCCATCGGGGCAACGTTCAATCGCGACGACTGGTTTGGCGAGGGTGTGGCGAAGCAAGTCGAAGGGAAGCCGTGGTGGTATGGCTTGCTGCTCTGGCTGGGCTCGCTGCCGCCATGGCTCAGGCCGCTGATGACCTGGCGGGCCCTCCTCGTGGCGGTTTTGGTGCTGGCGTTCCCTGCATTCGTGGCGGTGGCATTCCTCGCATCGGACGTGCTGGTCACCATGTTTCGCTTTGTCCGTAGCTTGTCCATGCACGAGGGATACCAGTGAACGCGCGGCACGGGGCATTGCGAGCCAATTGCGCTAAGCTTGCCGCATGCCGCCAGCCAGACAGTGCCCCGAGTGCCAGACGGCGAATCCCGCGGACTTTGCGTTCTGCTGGACCTGTGGGCTGTTTCTGCTGGCGCCGCCCCCCCCGCTGCGGGCGGCCACCAAGGGCCGGCGGATGGGCGCCGCGCTGCTGGACCTGGCGCCGGGGTTCGTGCTGCTCGAGATGTTCCTGATGAGCAGCGGGCTGCCGCACCTGATAGTTGGGTTTGTAGGCATCGGCTACGAGTGCTGGACGTGGCGGCTGATGGCGCAGGGGCAGAGCCCCGGCAAGGCGCTGTTGGGCCTGTGGGTGGTAGACCCCGCAGGGCAGCCAAAGCGGTTCGGCCTCCGTCTGGTCATCCGCACCGCGCTGTGGTGGGTGAGCGCGGCACTGGGCACGCTCACCACCATTGCAGGAGCGTTCAGCCGCAACCCCCAGTACACCTACGGCCTGCCGGAGCTGAACGAGCCTTACGATGCCGCCGGCCCGATGGACGTGGCTCAGGGGCAGATGATGCACGACCGCATTGTGAAGACCTACGTGGTGGTGCGGGGCCTCGGCGAGCGGCGAGGGGTGTGAGATGACCGTGCGGCCGGCGTTCACCCGCGCCCTGGCAGCCCTAGCACACCCAGTGTCGCTGAGCGCGGTGCTGGTGCTGCTGCTCAACGACCACCTGTTCAAGGCGCTGTGGCCCGGATGGGTGACCGGCAAACTGGGCGACGTGGCCGGCCTGGTGTTCGCCCCGCTGCTGGTGGCGGTACCGCTGTCGCTGCTGCTGCCGCGGCGCGTGGGCGAGCGGGCTGTGGGCCTGACCGCCATCGCTATCACCGGCGCATGGTGGGTGTTGGCGGTCACGGTCCCGGATGTCCACGCGCTGTCGCTGTCGGTGCTGGGCGTCCTCACCCAGGCGCCTTTCTACTTCGAGCGCGACCCCACCGACGCGCTGGCGCTGCCGGGCCTGCTGGGCGCGTGGTACGCCTGGTGGCACAGCGGTGCGCGGGCCGGTAATGGCGCCCGACCCGGCGGCGTGGTGGTGGCGGTGCTGGCGCTGCTGGCATGCGTGGCGACGTCTTCGTTCCCGAACAGCTATGGAGCGTCGTGCCTGCAATGGGATGGGGAGCGGTTGTTGGTCGCAGTTGACCGCTATGACTACCAGTGGTTTAGGAGCGATGACGGCGGAATGAGGTGGGTGTTTGCCGGACCTGATGCCGAGCGAGGCGTTCGGGAGTGCGCCATACCGACCCCACTCACCGATCCACGGACCCCGCTTGTCCAGTATCGGATTGAGGTTGGGAGCCAAGTCCAGCGGTCCGAGGACGGCGGCGCCCACTGGCAAACCGACCTCGACCTGTTGCCCATAGCCGGTGAAGTCCGGCTGATCCAACTGCACGATGCCCTGCGGGATCAGCGGACCGGCATGCAGCGAGAGACGCCTCCCCCGCGTGATGTGGAGAGGGTGCCAGTCGTACGGCCCCGGCCGCTTGACGCGGTTGTGCATCCGCCGACTGGCAACCTTGTGCTCTCGATGGGGCAAGATGGCATTCTGGTGCGGGAGGCGGCCACTGGACGCTGGCAGTGGGTGGACGTGGCCGGCTACCGCCCGCAGTTTACGGCTCCGTTGACGGTTGATTTCCTGCTGCCGGAGCTGCTGCTGGCGCTACCGCTCGCTCCGTTGCTGCTGCTCGGCATGAGTAACATGTTCAGCAGCAGCACCCTTCGGCGGCTGGCGTTTGTCACTGGGGTTCTTCTTTGGTTTGGGGCTGCTGGCGCTCTCTCGTTGAGTCGTACCGCCAGCCCCGGCATTGTGTCGACCGTTTTTATCCCAGAGGGCGTCGCCGCACTGGTGTTTCTTGGTATGTTCCTGCCAGCCGTTGAGGCGTTGTGGGTGTTCCACCGACGCCGCTTGAACGCGCATTGGCTCGCCCTTCCGACGGTGGTGGTAGTGCTGTTGTTCCTCGTGCCGTACGGTCTGTGGGCCATGGGCGCGATCCCCACTCACCGGTTGGCTACCGCCTTTGCGATCGTGTTTGCGGTTGTTGGCGGAGTGGCCGGGTACCTCGCGACGCAGCGGCGGTCCGCGCATACCGTTCCGCTGGACCAGTCAAACTAGAACTGCCCCATCCATACCGCACCGCAGTGTGGGTTTGAGTCTGGGGTGCGTCTGGCCCAGCCGCTCACCGTTCCGGCGTGTCCTTGCTGTGGGTAACCCGCAGCAGGGCGAAGAGGCCTACCGCCGTCCCGATCGCCAGCAGGTAGAGCTCCAGGCCAACGATGATGCCGATGGCGGCGACGGCCCAGATGCTGGCGGCGGTGGTGACGCCATGGATGGTGCCACCGTGGCGCATAATGACGCCGGCCCCCAGGAACCCGATGCCGCTGACGACGTTGACGGCGAACTTCCCCGCATCGCCGTTGCCGAACAGCAGGCCGGCAACGGTGAACAGGCAGGCGCCCACGCTTACCAGCGCGTAATCCGGTATCCGTGCGGGCTTCAGATCGCGCTGGCGCTCGTAGCCGATGAGCGCGCCGAGCAGGCCGGCCAGCGCCACCCGCAGCAGCGCCAGCAGTTGGGCGTTAGTAGCGGGGTCGAAGGTCACAGCGGGGCCGGGTGGGCGACGCCGGCGGTGGGCGGTTGATGTGGTGTTGCGTGGTTCATTGTCCCCCCCCACCCTGCCCTCTCCCGTGGGGAGAGGGTTCTTGGCTGCACCCTCACCCTAGCCCTCTCCCAAGGGGAGAGGGAACAGAATCGCTAGCGGCCGGCCTTCCAGGTGGTGCCCTGGGGGGTGTCCTCCAGGGTGATGCCCAGCTCGGTAAGGCCGAGACGGACGCGGTCGGCGAGTTGGTAGTTCTTGGCGGCGCGCAGCTCCTTGCGCAGCTCGATCAGCAGTTCGATGAAGGGGGCGGCGGCGATGGCGCCCTGCGCGGCGGCCTCCAGCTTGAGGCCCAGCACGGCGGCCAGTTCGCTGAGCGTTGCCTGGGCGGCGGCGATGTCGTCGCCGGCCTCGCGGCCGCGGTTGACCTCGCGGGTCAGGTCGAACAGGGTGGCCATGGCGGCGGCGGTGTTGAAGTCGTCGTCCATGGCCTGGATGAAGCGGTCGCGGAAGCCTGAGGCGTCCAGCGCGCCGGCGCCTGCCTTCACGTCCGACGGGCGCAGGGTCTCCCGCAGGCGGTCGACGCCCTTTTCGGCGGCCTCGAGCGCCTCCTCGGTGTAGGTGAGTGGGCTGCGGTAGTTGGAGGTGAGCACCAGCATGCGCAGGCCGTCTCCGGAGTGCCGGGACAGCGCCTCGCGGATGGTGACGAGGTTGCCGATGCTCTTGCTCATCTTCTCTTCGCCCAGCCGCAGCAGGCCGTTGTGCATCCAGTACTTGGCGAAGGGGGCCACGCCGGTGGCCGCCTCGCTCTGGGCCACCTCGTTCTCGTGGTGGGGGAACTCCAGGTCTTGCCCGCCGCCGTGGATGTCGAGTTGCTCGCCCAGGTAGCGCATGGCCATGGCCGAGCACTCGATGTGCCAGCCGGGGCGTCCGGGGCCCCACGGGCTGTCCCAGGAGGGCTCGCCGGGTTTGGCGCCCTTCCACAGCACGAAGTCCATGGGGTGTTCCTTCTGCTCGTCCACCTCGATACGCGCGCCGGCCATCATGCCCTCCAGGGTGCGGTGGCTCAGCTTGCCGTACTCGGCGAAGCGGTCGACGCGGTAGTACACGTCGCCGTTGGACGGGTAGGCATAGCCGTTGTCCACCAGCTTCTGGATGGTGTCGACGATGGACGGTATCTCCTGGGTGACGCGGGGGTAGAGGTCGGCCCGTTTCACGTTCAGGGCGTCCATGTCCTCCAGGTACTGCTGCACGTAGCGTTCGGCCAGGTCGTCGGCGGGAATGCCCTGCTGCTTGGCGCGATTGATGATCTTGTCGTCCACGTCGGTGAAGTTCTGGATGTACTTCACCCGGTAGCCCCGGAACTCCAGGTAGCGGCGGATCATGTCGAACACGATGCTGCTCATGGCGTGGCCGATGTGGCTGTCGCTGTAGGGCGTGACGCCGCAGACGTACATCCGGACCGGGTCGTGCTCGGGCGCAAACTCCTCTTTTTGTCCGGTCAGGGTGTTCCAGAGTTTCATGGGGTCTCCTGGTGTGATGGCCCGCCGTGCGGGGTGGGACGGCGGTTCTGGGCGGGTGCGGCTTTGCCGCTCGCCGTTACCGGTTCGCTGGGGCGTTGCTGACGATTATCGAGTATTGATTGGTGCGGTGTCGCTTTGTTCGCCTATGTTCGGGGCATGGGAGCGTCCGCGGCACGGGTCAAGGCTGCAGGATGGATCCCGTCGCGGCAAATCCCGCCCGCCCCCCCTCGTCTCTCCAAATTGGGGGGACCCCCCCCAAACCCCTGGCAGAGAGGGTGCAAACCCTCTCTGCACTCACCCGCCGAGCGCCAACTCTTCTTGATGGTCCAACTGACCACCAAGAAAGGCCTGTCAGCTATTTTACAGAACCGCGCTAGGCTGTGGGGCTGCCGGCGGGTTGGGTTTCGGGGTGGACTCGGCGTCGTGATGGGTGTCGGCTGCGTGCGCCGGCGCCTGGGCCTCCAGGACGGTCAGGCGGGCCTCCAGTTCGGCAAGGCGGGCCTGCACCGACTGCATGAAGTCCCACTCGGGGTCGGGCAGCTTCTCCAGGGTGTCGTCGTCGGGGTTGCGCAGGGCCACGATGCGGCCGGGCACGCCCACCACAGTGGCGTGGCTGGGCACCGAGGTCACCACCACGGAGCCGGACCCGATCTTCACGTCGTCGCCGATGGTGATGGCGCCGATGAGGTGAGCGCCGGCGCCCACCACCACCCGGTTGCCCAGCGTGGGGTGGCGCTTCTTCTTTTGGGTGCTGGTGCCACCGAGCGTCACGCCCTGGAAGATGGACACGTCGTCGCCCACCTCCGACGTCTCGCCGATGACGACCCCCATGCCGTGGTCGATGAGCAGGCCCGAGCCGATGCGGGCGCCGGGATGGATCTCGATGCCGGTAACCCAGCGGCTGAAGTGCGAGACCAGCCGCGGCAGCACGGGGATGTGCAGCCGCCATAGAGCATGGGCCAAGCGGTGCAGCTCGCGGGCGTGCAGGCCGGGCGAGGTCAGCAGCACCTCGACGAGGTTTGCCGCCGCGGGGTCACGCTCGTAGATGACCTGGATGTCGCGGCGTAGCTCGTGCAACAGGCCCATCAGCCGTTACGCTCCAGCAGCAGCACCACGGCGTGGGCGGCTACCGCCTGCTTCAGGCCCACCGCGTCCAGGCCCTCGTTGGTCTTTGCTTTCACGCTCACCTGACTCACCTGGATGCCCAGCGCCTCGGCAAGATTGGCCCGTATCGGTTCCACGTAGGGGCTCAATCGCGGCTCCTCCAACACCACCGTCGTGTCCACATTGTGAACATCGTAGCCCGCCTGCTGTAGCAGTACCAGCGTGCGGCGCAGCAGATCGAGGCCGGGGGCGTCGCGCCAGGCCGGGTCGCCGGGCGGGAAGTGGTGGCCGATGTCGCCGAGCGCTGCGGCCCCCAGCAGCGCATCGACGATGGCGTGGGTCAGGGCATCGCCGTCGGAGTGGCCCAGGGGACCGCGGGGGTATGGCAGCGTAACGCCGCCCAGCAGGAAGGGCCGTCCCTCCACCAGCCGGTGGATGTCGTAGCCGGCGCCAATGCGCATTGCGGCCGGCGCTAGGTGGCGGCCTGCCGGGCGGCGAGGATGCGGGCGGCCCGTTCCAGGTCGCCCAGTTGGGTCACTTTGATGTTGTCGGGAGAGCCTTCGAAGATCTGCACCGTGGTACCCATCCGTTCCACCAGCCCTGCGTCGTCGCTCGCCGTCGCACCAGACTCCTGGTACGCGGCCCACAAGATAGCATAGCGAAAGAGCTGGGGCGTCTGGGCCAGGTACAGGCCGGTGCGTTCGACCGTGCCGATGATGCGCTGGTCATCGCCGGCCCGCTTCACTGTGTCGTGCACCGGCAGGGCGGGGATGGCGGCGCCGGTGTCGGTGGCACCGGCAATGCCAAGGCGGATGGCGGCGGGGTCGAAGCAGGGGCGGGCGCCGTCGTGCACGGCCACCCACTCGCACTTGCCGATGCGCCACAGCGCCTCGCGCACCGAGTCCTGGCGAGTCATGCCGCCGCGGCACACCTGGCTCACCTTGCGCCACTCGCGGCGGCGCGCCAGGTCGCGGGCTTCCAGCAGCCGCTGGCGGTGGACGGCGATGACCACCTCGTCGACGGTGTCATCGGCTTCCAGCGCGTCGACCGTCCAAGCGAGCAGCGGTTTGCCAAGGATGGGGGCGAAGATCTTGTCGACCTCGCCCATGCGCTGGCTGATGCCGGCCGCGACGACGATGACGCCGACCCGCTCGGGGCCGTCGGGGCCGGGGTAGCTCATGGGCGCGGGGGGGCTGTGTGCAGGCGGCCGATGGCTCGGCCTGAGAGCCTGCGATGAAATTGGCGTGACGGGGAACATCCTGCAGCCCGCCGCTCAGTGCTCAATGGACCGCGCGTCCGAGAACTCACCGGCTCTGGGCCGATCGAGGCACCCGGCGCTTGCTGGAGTGGAAGGTGGTTCGACAGGCTCACCACGAACGGAGCTTTCGCCAGCGGCCCGTTGTTACCCAGGCCCCCGTGTTCGGGGATGGCGCCCGCTGGATCAGCAGCGTGCTCACGCTGCCGGCGGCTCGCGCAATGCAGCGAAGACGATGCGGCCCTGGGTAGTCTGCAACACGCGGGTCACGGTGCACAGCACCTCCATGCCCATGTAGCGCTTGCCGTTGTCGACTACTACCATCGTGCCATCATCCAAGAAGCCCACACCCTGGTTGGGCTGCTGTCCCTCCTGCACGATCTTGACGCGCAACTCCTCACCGGGGAGGGCGATCAGCTTCACGGCGGCGGTAAGGTCATTGATGTTGAGGACGCGCACGCTCTGGAATTCGGCGACTCGGTTGAGATTGTAGTCGTTGGTGAGTAGCAGCGCTCCGGTGCGCTTGCACAGCTTCACCAGCTTGGCGTCCACCTCGATGGTGTCCTCGAAGTCCATGTCGGAGATGCGGACGGGGATGCGCTGCTCGCGCTGCAGGCGCGCCAGCACGTCGAGTCCGCGCCGCCCACGGTTGCGCTTCATCGGGTCGGCCGAGTCGGCGATGTGCCGCAACTCGTCGAGCACGAAGCCGGGCACCACCAGTGTGCCGGGGATGAACCCGGTAAGCGCGATGTCGGCGACACGGCCGTCGATGATGGAGCTGGTGTCGACCACCACCTCGACCGCAGCGCCACTGGAACCCCGGCCGAGGGCGAGTGCTGACCCGCCGTTGCCCGGCCACAGCGCGCTCCAGGCGTGCACCATGTCCTGCTGCCGCATCACCATGACCGTGATGCCGGACCAAGACCAGAAGACCGCCGATGCCAGGGGCAACCACTTGCCCAATTCGCCGGGCAACGTGGAGAGCGGCAGCGCGAGCAGCACGGCGACAAACAAACCGAGCACGAGGCCCAGGGTGCCCGCGGCCAGCGCCGAAGCCGCCACCTGCTGGATCTGGCGCCGCAGCCAGAGGAATGGGTGGATAGTGAGGTAGGGCCCGAGCAGCAGCCCCAGGGCGCCCCCTGCGAGGGCGAGCGAGTACCACGGACGTACCACCCAAGGGTCACCGGTGGAAGGCCCTGCGAAGAACTCCCCGATGCGCCATCCCAAGATAAGGAAGGCCACCATGCACACCATGCGCGAAGCGAATGGCAACGACATACGTTATTCTCTCAACCGCTGGCGAACGGGATGTAATGATAAAGGACAAAAAATGGAGCATACGGTGTACGCTCCGGTGATGTGCGCCAACGCTGCGCTTACTGCGTTGAGGTGCGCTAGTTCCTACGGATACTAGTGTACGCCCAGTGGCGCGCCCGTTGCACGGGGGGAGCGGGGGGGGGCAGGTCGCCCAGGTGTGGCGCAGGGGTTTGACACCAACCGGCCGTCAATCTAGCATACCCCTGTGACCCCTACCCCAGCCGCGCAGGGATCCCCCCTTCCCTTCCTGGCACTTGCTTGGTGATTATGCGCGCGCGTCGGCCGCTCCTGCTTTTGCTGGTCTTGGTTCTTTGTGCCATCTCGGTAACGATGGCGCCTGCGCGCGGCTTGGCCGACCCGCTTGGTGTTCCTGCCCTACAGCGTGATGAACGGGTGGACCTTGTCCGCATCCCGGCCAAGACCGGCGTGCCCACGCTGGATGGCCGTCTCAACGACTTGGTGGCGGCGCAACGCAGCGGCACGGTGAGTGCCGTTGCTGAGGCGGGCCGCAAGGCCGGCTTGGCCACCGACGGCAGCACGGTGCGGGTGGTGGTGGAAACCGGGGGCGAGATCGCAGCAGCACGCGAGTCCGTTGCGAACGCCGGCGGCACGGTGGAGGTGCAGTACCAAGAGTGGTTGCAGGCCCAGGCGCCTGTGGCAGCGCTGGCCGGCCTTGCGCGCGCGCCGGGGGTGCGCTACGTGCGAGCGCCCTTCACCCCGGTGGCCAGCGAGGTGACCAGCGAGGGCGTGGCCGACATGGGCTTGAGCGACTGGCACAACCTGGGCCTGCGGGGCAGTGGCGCGAAGCTGGCGGTGCTCGACCTGGGGTTCGACGGTTACTGGAACCTGCTGGGCACGGAACTGCCGGCACAGCCAGTGGTGCGCTCGTTCCGGGTGGGCGGCGACATCACCGGTTCGGGCGACGCGCACGGGACTGCCGCCGCCGAGGTGGCATTTGACGTTGCGCCCGAGGCCACCTTCTACCTGGTGAACTTCGGCACTGAGGCGGAGATGGGCACGGCCGTCGACTGGCTGATCAGCGAGCACGTCAGCGTCATCTCCTCGTCGGTGGGGTGGCCGGGCACAGCCTACGGCGATGGCAAGGGGACGGTGAACACCATCGTGGCGCGGGCCGAGAAGGCGGGCATCACCTGGGTGCAGGCCGCCGGTAACTACGGCAACAGCCACTGGACCGGCTTCTTCAACGACCCGGACGGAAACGGTTTCCACAACTTTCGTGGCGGCGACGAGGGCAACACCATTCACCTGCGGCGGGCCAGCCCCAGTGACGAGCGGATCTTCCGCATCGAGGTATTTCTGACCTGGGACGATTGGGACACCCTGACGCAGGACCACGACCTGTTCCTGTTCCGCGGCGAGTCGGTGGTGGCGCAGTCCACCGCATTCCAAAACGGCCAGTTCCCACCGTTGGAGCACATCGTCTACAGCACGGCCTCGCCGGGCGACTACTGGATTGGCATCCAGCGTTTCCGGGCCACCCGCCGCGCGAAGCTCGACCTTGTGGTGACTAGCGACTACGATCTGGAGTACCGCGAGCCCGCTGAAAGCCTGGTGGTGCCTGCCGATTCGCCAGCGGTCCTCACGGTGGGCGCAGTGGCCCCGGGCACATTGGACCTGCGGGCCTACAGTTCGCGCGGGCCCACCAAGGACGGCCGCCCGAAGCCCGACTTCGTAGCGGCCGATGGCGTGTCGACCGTCAGCACGGGGCCCCTGGGGTTTGCGGGCACCTCCGCTTCGTCTCCCGCCGTTGCCGGCGCTGCCGCGTTGTACCTGGGGGCCCGGCCGGGGCAAACGCCGGCGCGCGTCGGCGCATTCCTTTCGGGCCGGGCGCAGGGCGGCAACCGGGCCAACACCGTGCTGGGCTATGGCCGCATTGTGCTGGGGGCCTTGCCACCGGCCGCAGTGCTGCCGCTGGTGACCCGCGGCGCGGCGCTCATCGCTGCTGGCCCCTAGAAGGGATCTCTTGAACCCCCATGAGGGGATTGGGGGGTGGGCCCTACCGCTCTTGGCCGAGAGCGGACGCTTAAGACGTTGCCGGGCCATTTGGCCCGGCAACCGTGCGTGTGGCTGGCAGGTGTGGCCTAGCCTCCGTCTCCACTGGGGGCCGGCGCGAGTCCGCCGTCGGCAGTGGCTGCTGCTGTGGCCTTCTTTGGCACCGGTACCCAGGCGCCGTTGGTGTAGCGCACCAACTGGACCATGGCCAGCACCCGGTCGCCCTTGCCGTCGTAGCCGAACCGGCCGGTGACACCGTCGTAGGGCAGCACCCGCACCACGTTCGCGATCTGGCGGCGGCCCAGCTCCAGCGTACCGTCGTTCTTGGTGCGACCGGCAGTGTCCAGCGACTGGAGCACCACCTGTGCGGCGTCGAACGCCTCGGCCGAGAGCGGGCCGACCGTGCCGTTGTCCCGTTCGTAGGTTTCTTTCCAGGTGTCGTACCCGCTCCCCTTGGCCACGCTGGCCTGGGCGGCCACCAGGCCCTGCTGGGCGGCGCCCAGCCGCGCCAGCAGCGGGTCGTTGCGCGCCTGATCGCTCACGATGTAGACGCCCGTGAAGCCGGCGGCGGTGGCGGCCACCTTGAGCGCGGTGCCCACATCGCCGGTGCCGGAGAAGTACAGAAACTCCGGTTGCAGTTGGAGGATGCGCTTCGATGCGGCGTCGATGTCGCTGGTCTGGGTCGACGTCTTGAGCACGTCGGCGATCTGACCGGCAGTGGGGCCGCTGGTGGCTTGGCGGAAGGTGGTGGCGAAATCGTTGGCCACGGTCTCAGCGTCGGTGCTGCCGTCGTAGAACACGATGCCGCGGCGCAGGTTGAGGTCGTCGAAGGCTGAGCGCGCAGTGTCTGGGCCTTCGCTCTTGCGGTTCCAGGAGGTGCGGAAGGTCGCAAAGGCCATCGAATTGGTGAGCGCAGGGTCGTGGTTGTTGAGCAGCACCTGGGTCACATGCTGCTCCTCGAATACTGCGGCCGCGGCTTGGGCACTCACCGTACAAGCGGCGCTGATAACGGCGACAGTCATGGGGTCGCTGGCGATCTGGCGGGCCTGGGTGGTGGCAGTCTCTGCGTTGCACTTGTCTTCCACCATCTGCAACTCGACGTTCGCTTCCTTCACCGTGGGGCGGTCCTTCAGCACCTGGCGGATGGCAGCCGTGGCGCCCGAGGCGTCGATGCTGGCCCCGTTGGAGGTATCGCCGATGTAGGTGATGTGGAATGTGCCGCCCTTGGGGACGGTCACCGTGCCCCAGGGGTCGGGCGCCGGGTCGGTGGACGAAGACAGGAAAGGGAGTGGGATGCGGAAGACGCCCACCACCAGCACGATGGCGATCATGCCGACGCTGAATGAAATGAGCCCGGCCCAACTCGACGGGAATGCTTTGAACCGGGTGAGGAGATCGGGGCGGGGGCCCGGTTGGCGGTGCCGGCGCGCGCGTCGCGTGGTCATGGGGTACCTCTGGGGTTGGAAGTGGGGTCGTAGGGGAGGGGGTGCAACGTCTTCATTGTTCGGCGTGCCCCGCGCGCTGTCAACCGGTACGATTGACACCCCCAACAGAGGGCCTTTATGGTAGGGTGACCGGCCGCCTTTTTGCCCAGGGGGCGGCGGCCTTCCCCCTTTTAGGAGTCCCTCATGAACGTGTTGCCATCCGTCGATCCCGAGGTAGCCGCGGCCATTCGGGCTGAAGAAGCCCGGCAGTGGTACAAGATGGAACTCATCGCATCCGAGAACTACGCCAGCGCCGCTGTGCTGGAGGCCACCGCTACCGTCCTGACCAACAAGTACGCGGAGGGGTACCCCGGCCGGCGCTACTACGGCGGTTGCGAGAACGTGGATGTGGTGGAGCAACTGGCGATCGACCGTGCCAAGGTGCTGTTCCATGCCGACCATGCCAATGTGCAGCCCCACGCCGGGTCGCAGGCGAACATGGCGGCCTATAGCGCGGTGCTCGAACCTGGCGATACCATCATGGGGCTGCGGCTCGACCATGGTGGCCACCTGACCCACGGCAGTCCGGTGAACTTCTCGGGCAAAACCTACCACTTCGTGTCGTACGGCGTGCACCCGGCCACGGAGTGCATCGACTACGACGCGCTGGCCCACCTGGCGCGCGAGCACCGGCCAAAGGCCATTATGGCGGGGGCCAGCGCCTATCCGCGCATCATCGACTTCCCGCGTATACGCGAGGTGTGCGACGAGGTGGGGGCGCTGTTTCTGGTGGACATGGCGCACATTGCCGGCCTGGTGGCGGCGGGCGTGCATCCCAACCCCTGCGAGACGGCGGATGTGGTGACGTCCACCACGCACAAGACGCTGCGCGGGCCCCGTAGCGGCTTGATTCTGAGCAAGGCTGCATATGCCGATGCCATCGATAAGACGGTGTTCCCCGGTATGCAGGGCGGCCCGCTGATGCATGTGATCGCCGCCAAGGCCGTGGCGTTCAAAGAGGCCATGTCCGAGGACTTTGTGGCCTATCAGCGGCATGTGGTGGAGAACGCGCAGACGTTGGCCGCGGAGCTGGCGACGCGCGGCATCCGCGTGCTGACCGGCGGCACCGACAACCACCTGATGGTGATTGACCTGCGGCCGCAGGGGCTGACCGGCCGGGCCATGGAGGTGGCGCTGGATAAGGTGGGCATCACCGTGAGCCGCAGCACCGTGCCCGATGACCCCAAGCCGCCACGGGTAACCAGCGGCGTGCGCGTCGGCACGCCGGCGGTCACCACCCGTGGGTTTGGCCGCAACGAGATGGCGAAGGTGGCGGAGGTGATTGCGCAGGTGCTGCTGCATGGCGACGATGCGGCGGTGCTGGCCAAGGTGGCGCACGACGTGCGGGAACTGTGCAGCGGCTTCCCCGTGCCGGGGATTGCAGAGGCGCCCGCGCTGGCGTAGTTGCCCCATCCCCTTCACGTTGACCGGCGGCTTTCCCCCGCACCCGCACCCACGAATTTGGGCTTTACGGCCTTAACAACCGGTTGTGTCCAGCTAGGCGCATGCCCTATAATCGTTAGCTGTCGCGTGTGTAGCGCGCCGCCGGCGGTCTTGGGCGACCGTGCGAGTCAAGTGAGCTCGAATCAACTGGAGGAGCTGTCTGTATGCCCTTTATCATCGTGGACCCGTGCATCGGCGTGAAGGACGAATCGTGCGTGGCGGTTTGCCCGGTAGACTGCATCATCACGACCGATACCGATCCCTTCATGCTCATCAATCCGGACGAGTGCATTGAGTGCGGTGCGTGCATGCCCGAGTGCCCCGTGAATGCCATCTACTCCGAGGATGATGTGCCCGCTGACCAGAAGGAATGGATCGGCATCAACCGGGACTACGCCAACATGGACAAGGCTGCGTTCTACGCGAAACATGGCAAGACCATTGAGGCCGCCAAGGAAAAGAACCGGAACTCCGCTCACGTGAACCCGGCGCTCTACTAACGGTCCGCTGCTAAGCCTTTCGGAGAGCCCCCTCACATGAGGGGGCTCTTGGCGTTGGGGTAGCGCATGGGTCAACCCCCCATCGCGGCATGGGCGTACTCGGTGGCGACATGGTCCTCGTACCGGTGCTGCCCCTTGATGAGCCCCCCATCGCGCAGGATGGTCTGTAACCGGTAGAAGGGTTCGGGCGCAATGAGCGGGGCCGCGGCCCACGTGTTCTGGCTGTGGTAGCGTGCGACGCTCGTGGTGAGGATGGCGAGCGGCACGTTCGGGATCTCAGGCGCAATGAGCGCCGCGATGGCGGTGGGGGCGTTCGCGGCCACCCACGCCTGGGCCCGAGCGATGGCCCGGGTGAAATGGACGGCGGTCTCGTGGTTGGCGGCGAGATAGGCGGGCAGCGCGGTGAATGTGGTGTAGGGCACGTGGCCGACGGCGGGGCCCATGGGCGTGGCCAGGTAGGCGTCACCGGCCTGGATCAACTGCTCGGCCTGCGATTCCTGCACCTCGATGAAGTCGCCGCGGCCCCACCGAAAGTCCTCGATCGCCATGGGGACCAGCGCTTCGGTCAGCAGCTTCACCTTGTCCACCAGCACCCGCTCGCGCTTCAGCACGCTGAGCAGGCACATGAGTGGGGTGGGCGGCTCGCGGTAGCTCACCACCGACTTGCCCTCCAGGTCGTACCACCGGAAGGCTTGCACCGGGCGGCGCGCCAGCAGCATGAAGCCATCGCGGCTGTTCACCTCGATGAACGAGACCGGGAACGCGGCGTCACCGGCCTCCGCCGCGACCAGGCTGCGCATGGGGCCGCCGAGCGCCATGTCGGCGCGGCCGCCCTTGAGCGCGTCGTAGCTGTTGTCGCCGGGCGCCAGCGTGTGCGGGATGACCTCCAGGCCCTCAGCTTCGAAGACGCCTAGCTGCTTGGCCACGTAGAGCGGGGCATAGAAGACGGTGTGGAAGGTCTCCACCAGGCGGATGGCGGTCACGGCTTCACCCCCTCGGCCAGTGCGCGTGAACGGTGCAGCGCGGTCTGCATGGCGTGCACGCTGGCCGTGACGGTCAGGATGGCGAGGGCGGCGAGCACCACCGCGCCCCCGGCCGCGATGTTCCACATGAACGCCGCCACCAACCCGCTGACCACGGACAGCAGGCCGAACGCCACCGCCAGCAGCAGGGTGGTGCGGAAGCCGCGGCTCACCTGCAGGCTGGCGGTGACCGGAATGACGATGAGCGCGCCCACCAGCAGCACACCGACGATGCGCATGCCCAGCGCCACAATAACCCCGGCTATCAGTGCCAGCAGGAAGTTCATGGGCCCAACCGCCACGCCGCTCACCTTGGCCAGGTCTGGGTCGAAGGCGATCTGTACGAACTCCTGGTAGAACACCACCACCACGCCCAGCGCCAGCACCGCCATGCCGCCGATCAGCCACAGGTCGTCCTGCGACACGGTGAGGATGCTGCCGAACAGCAACGAGAGCAGGCCGGCGTTGAAGCTCTGGGCCAGGCTGATGAGCACCACGGCCACGGCCAGCGCGGCGTACAGGAACAGCGCCAGCGCCGAGTCGCCGGACAGCCTGCCGGACGACCGCAGCCACTCGATGGTGACGGCCGCCAGCGCCGACGCTGCCACCGCCACCACCGACGGCGAGGTGTGGAACACAATGCCGACCGCCGCCCCCGCGAGCGCCACATGGGCCAGCGTGTCGGCGATGAGCGAGAGGCGGCGCAGCACCAGGAAGGTGCCTAGGGCGGGGCAGACCACCCCAATGAGGCTGCCGGCGATGAGCGCCCGCACCATGAACCCGTACTGAAAAAGGTCGAACATTGGGATAGTTCCTACTCCCCGTGATGATGCACCATGAGGCCCATCGGCGGGCCGTACAGGTGGCCGAGCACGCCCTCGGTCAGCTCCTCGGGCGCGCCGTGGAACACCAGCTCACGGCTGATGCACACGACGCGGGTGGCGATGCGGAGCGCCATGCCGATGTCGTGGGAAATGAGCACCACGGTGATGCCGCGGTCCTGGTGCAACGACTGGATGAGCTGGTAGAAGCTCTGCTGGCCACCGGTGTCGACGCCCGCCACCGGTTCGTCGAGCACCAGCAGGTCGCGCGGCTGCACCACGGCGCGGGCGATGAGCACCCGTTGCTGCTGGCCGCGCGACAGCTCCGTTACGCGTGCGTTGCGGTGGTCCCACATGCCCACAAACTCCAGGGTGCGGGCCACGGCGGCCGGCATGCGAGGCCGGAACAGGCGGGTGGGGTTAACCCCGCGGTACAGGCCCTGGCCCACCAACTCGGTCACGGTGGCCGGAAAGCCAGCCTCGAACCCGGCGGCGCGCTGCGGCACGTAGGCCACCCGGTGCCACTGGCGGAAGCTGCGCACCGGCGTCCCGAACAGCCGCACGCTGCCCGACTGCGGTTGCAGCAGGCCCAGCGCCAGCTTCACCAGCGTGGTCTTGCCGCCGCCGTTCGGGCCCAGCAGCACCGTGAAGTCCTGGGGTGCGACGGTCAGCGAGACGCCGTCCAGAACCGGCTCGGCGCCGTAGCCGAACCGCACGTCCGTCAGCTCGACAACCGGCGTCGTCATGACCCGCACTCCAGGGCGCGCCGCAGGTTGCTGAGGTTGGCGTCCATGGCGGTGAAGTAGTCCTGTCCGGCCTTCAAGTCCTCGGCGCTGAACCCCTCAACGGGGTTGAGGACCAGCGGCTGCAGGCCGGCCTCGCGCGCCAGGGTCTGCGCCAGCGCCGGGCTGGCCAGCGTCTCGAAGAACACGAAGCGGGACTGCGAGGAGCGGGCCGCCAGCACCAGGTCGGCCATGCGGGCGGGGCTGGGCGACGCCTCGGGCGAGAGTCCGGCGATGGCGAGTTGTTGCAGCCCGTACCGCTTGGCAAAGTAGCCGAACGCCGTGTGCGATGCGATGAAGGTGTTGAGACGGCAGCCGCTGAGGCCCGCCCGCAGCTTCTGGTCCAGGTCGCCGAGGCGGGCCTTGAGCCGGGCGGCGTTGTCGCGATAGCGGGCGGCGTTCGGGGCATCGGCGCCCGCCAGCCCTTCGGCGATGCGGTCGACCATGCCCTGGGCCAGCACCGGGTCGACCCAGACATGGGGGTCGTAGGCCTCCTCGCTGCCGTCGTCGGCGACGCCCGCCATCAGCGGCAGGCCCTTGGTAGCCTCGACGGCGGCCGGGGCCGAGCCGCCCAGCGCCTGCAACACCCGCTCCGCCCACGGTTCCAGTCCGGCGCCGTTGTAGACGAACAAGCGGGCACGGGTCAGCGTCACCAGGTCCTTGGGCGACGGCTCCCAGTCGTGCGGTTCCACACCGGGCGGTATCAACCCCACCACCTGTTGCCGGTCGCCGGCGATCTGCTGGGTGAAGTACACCAGCGGGTAGGCGGTGGCCACCACCAGCGGCCCGTTGCCTGCGGTTGGGGCGGCGCAGGCCGTGGTCAGGAGGGCAAGCAGTGCGGCGGCAAACAGTGCGAGAAATCGGCGGTTCTTCATATGATACTCAGTCTCATTCATACCGATAGAGGCACTCGGTAAAGGGTTGGGGAGAGCGGACTTCAGACGGCGGCTTCGGTTGCGACGCAGGCGGGACAGACCACAAACACTTCGAGGCGGTGCCCCAGCACCCGGCTGCCGGTGGCCAGTTCGATGTTCTCCAGCAGGTTATCGACCCCACAGCGGTAGATGTCGAGCACCGCGCCGCAGCGCTGGCAGATGGCGTGGTGGTGATGTCCCTCGTGCGAGATGCTGTAAAGTGGCTTGCCATCCAACTGGCTGAGCTTGCACACCGCCCCACTCTCGACCAGCAGGCGGATGGTGCGGAACACGGTGGCCCGCCCCACACCAGGCACCTGCTCCTGCAAGTCCTCGGCGGTGAATGCCTCGTGGCGGTGCACCAGCGCCTCCACAATGGCCCGGCGGGGCCCGGTCATGCGCAGGCCGCGGCCATCGAGCCGGTCCAGCAGCTCCGCCGCTTCCTCCGGCCCGCCGTGCGGGTGGCCGTGCTCACCCTCGTGGTCGCGGGTGAGGAGTTGAGACTCAATCTCGTTCATGCCCGTTAGCCTACCGCGGTGATGAGCGGAACGTCAATTCCCGTGGCTGGGCAGTCTTCGGCCGAGGTGCCCGGTCCCGTTGCGAGAGGGCTGCTGATGGATTCCGTCACGTCGTATCCCACCCGCCCACCCTCTGTCGCTCCTAAATTGGGGGGACACCCCCCAAACCCCCTGGCAAGGAGGGCTGCGCCCTCCCTGCACTCTCCTGCTACCAATGCCCTCAAGCCGAAACCGGTACGGCCGACAAACCAGCTATAGGCGGGCAGAGCGCTGGTATCATGGCATTCCCTGACTCACGAGTTGTTACGTACACCAGGAGCGCTGAGATGACCGACCAGCAGATTAACTTGCTTGATGTGGTCGCATTGACGGCGGATACCCCTGAGCACTCGCTGCTCAGGGGCCAAGTCGGCACGGTGTTAGAAGTCCTGGCGCCCGGCGTCTTCGAGGTCGAGTTCGCTGACGATGCAGGCGAGACGTACGCGTCGGTGGCGTTGCAGGCCGGCCAGTTGATGGTGTTGCGGTACCAACCGGCGCATCGGTAGACGCCGGTTGGGGATGATGTTCTCCCCGTAGGGGCAGGCCCGTGTGCTGCCCGTGTGCCTGCCTGCCCGACGGACGCATGGGCACAACGGCGAATGCAGGCCGGCAGGTCATGGAGGCCGCCGGGCGGGGGCGGTCCCACGTGGGACCGCCCCTACGGGATACCGCGCAGGCCGCCTACAACACCACGCCGCGGGGGCGGCGGCGCAGGCGCCACAGGCCGGGAAAGCCGGCGCGCTCCACATGCAGGATGGCCGCGTACTTGCGGGCGTTGTCCAGGTGGGTCTCGTCGCCGCTGCGGCGGTAGCGGTTGAAGCTGTCGAGCATCTTGTCGGCGATGAGGTTCATGTCGAAGCCCAGGATATAGCGATCGCTAGCCTCGTGCAGCGCCGCCCGGTAGATGTCGAAGTAGGTGGAGAGCTTGCGCAGGACGGGACGCTGGCCGGTGGCCTCGGCCATCGCGTGCTCCGACGCCTCCAAGTAGAAGCGCTTGCCGGTGGTGACGTGGTGGCTCAGGTCGATGCCGTGGGCGGGGGCGGAAACTCCCCGCCAGCGGTTCCAGCGGCGGCGGTGCAGGCTGGCCGGGAACACGCCGCTGATGAACAACGAGTAGTCGCCCATCTTGCGGTAGGCTTCGAACAGGTTGGGGAAGCGGGTCAGGTTCTGCATCTCCTGCAGCAGGTCGCTCAGCATGTAGCCGAAGCGCTTGGCGTCCTGCACCAGCGGGAACAGGTCGCGGGTGTACAGGAAGCCGGCCATGCAGTCGGTCAGATAATCCAGCACGTCGGCGTCGGTGCTGGACCGGTTGATGTACAGCGTCTTGATGAGAAACAGATGGAACAGGCTGTTCAGGCTGATGAGCCGCAACTCGCCAATGTCGTCGTAAAAGGCGCTCAGCATATCGTCGACGTCGCGTTCGATGAGGTGCGACGCGTTGTGGCCCTGGTTGTCGCGAATGGTGGCGCGCAGGGCCTGGATGCGCTGGTCGAGCGCCCAGGGTTGCAGGCCGGGAGCGCCGTCGGTCATGGCCATCTAGCCGTGCACGGGCTGGCCCATGCTGGGGATGCCGCGGCACTCGGGACAGAGGGTGGCATCCTTATACAGGAACACGGTGGCATCGCCGGCCAGATAGCCCTCCCGGAGGGCCACATGTGGCGTAAGCGTACGGCCGCACGCCGCCATGTCCAATGGTTCAGCCTCGTAGTACAAGGGGCTTTCCCAGTTGGGATAGGCGGGCGGTCCCAGGAAGTTGAACGCCACCGCCTGCAGACAATCGCGGTACATGGCCTCGATGGCGGCGTGGAAGAAGTCCTGGTGGTGGTCGACCCGCACATTGAAGGTGCCCGACGCCACCACATAGTCGGCGGGGGTGGGCAAGCCGTCGGTCACGCAGTCGCGCACGGCGAACTCGGCGTAGGGGTAGTTGGCCTGGGCCGCCGTCACCATTTCGGGCGTCAGGTCGTACCCGGTGTAGCGCACCGCATCGGCCGGCGCGTTGGGGCTGCCGGGCGCGGCGATGGCATGGCCCTTCGACACCAGGAACCCGCAGAAGTCGCCCAAGCCGCTGCCCACGTCGGCCACCGACCGCCCGGCCCACGGCCCCACTTGGTACAGCATGCCAAAACGGGCCATCTGCGTGCTGGCCCCCACCCAGTGCAGCGACCGAGGGTCGCGCGGGCCGTAGCGCGCCAACTGCGTCTCGTAGAAGGCGATAACGCGGTCGCGATCGGCTGACCAGTCAGGCATGCGGGCCGCTAGAGGGGATACTCCACCCGCTTGTACAGTTCGGTGTACTTGCCGGTTTCCTTGATGCGGTCGCTCCAGCGGTCCATCCAGCGCTTGCGCGTCTCGTCGGGCGGGCCGAACTGGCTGACGTGGCAGCTTAGGGCGCTGATCTTAGCCTCAATGTAATCGGTAACGTCCTCTTCGTGGTCGGCCTCTTCGGTGCGGTTGAAGCCGGTCCACAGCCACACCTCGCGCACCTTGTGGGGCTGCAGGCCCTTGGCCAGGTGCTCCGGGAAGTGCAAGCGGTCGCGGGCGTAGGGGTACACCGCGTCGAGCGTGTTCTGGCCGGTGAAGCGGTGGTCGCGGTGCTGCCAGATGTAAGGGTTGTGGGTGACCACCCGTTCCGGACGGAAGCGGCGGACCATCTCCACGAACATGCTGCGCACATCGTAGGTGTCGCTCAGGCCGCCGTCAGGATTGGGCAGAATGACCACTTCTTTGATCCCCAGGCAGGCGGCGGCGGCGCGCTGTTCGCCGTCCCGCATCGCCACCAACTTCTCCTCGGTCATCTCGCCGTCGGAACTGCCCTTGTTGCCCTGGGTGCACACCACGAGAAACACGTCCTTGCCCTGGGCCGACCACTTGGCGGCGCTGGCGCCACAGCCCACGTCGCAGTCATCGGGGTGAGCGGCAAAGACCAGGATGCGCTGCACATTGTCATCGGCCATGGCTGGGTGCTCCGGGAGAGGGTGTCCGGGGAGTTTGGGCCCGGCGGTGCTCCTTTCATCTTAAGGTGGCACAGTGCGCGAGGCAAGGAGGCTGGAACCGCGGGATGTACCAAGTTGCCAGTCTGGGCGTCGCACCTCTCGGCGGCTGCGCGCGGGCGTGGCGGCCCAGGTGACCGCCGTGGGGGCGACCACCAGTTTTGCGCAAGCGGCCGGCCTGCTGGAGCAGTGACGGGCAGCCGGGTCTCGGCCGAGACCGTCAGGAGCACGACGGCGCGTCACCAATCGGAGCGCCCGCCACGCCAGATCCTTCGGCGTCGAACGCCTCAGGATGACAGGGGTGGCGTGGCGTTTGTTCCCCTTTCCTCCCGGAGTCCCGACTCCGCGACTCCCGACCGGCTCGTGTTGACTCATTTGTTACTGTTACCCAACGGTAGTGGTTGCCTCAGAATTGGTGTTACCGAAGCGGCGTTGCGTGCTGTGGTCGATGTGCTGCAGCAGCGCCTCCTGGCAGGTGGCAATCTCGCGCAGCAGGGCTGCCGGGTTCTGGGCTTCGTACACGGCGCACAGCGCGTGGTCCCGGTCGGGGGTCAGCGTGCCGGCGTTCCGCAGGCGCTGGTAGGGCGTGCGCGGCTGGTCGTAGCGCTTGTGCACCTTGCCGCCCTCCCGCTGCGTGCTGATGAGCCGCTGGACCGGGTGAAAGAAGTTCACGTAGGGGCGCAGGGCGGCGTAGAGCCGGCGCAGCAGCTGCAACGCTGCCGGGCTGGCGTAGCGGTCGTAGCCCACCCAATGGCGCACCACGCTGCCGTTCCGCTGCAGCGCCCGCGCCTGCGCTGCGGCCGTGGGCTGCCGCAGCCGCCGGATCGCGGCCTTCCGGTGGTAACCGGTGACCGTACAGAACTCCGTCAGCAGCACCGTGCGCTCCCGCTTCGTCGCCCAGCTATACCGCTGCTGCATCGCCTGGGCATACTCCCGGACACTCTTGAGGTCCACTGCGGCCTCCTCTGGGTTGGGTAACCCATTTGTGAGGCAACCAGTGCCCTTTCGGTAACACTTCTTATGAGGAGGAACGCCGGCTCCGTCCGCTACAACCCCGCATGCTACAATGGCGGCACTCTCCCCCCTTCCGAGCACGCCCTTTGCGCTTCGACCTTGCGGACCTCGAACCGGTCCACGTTGGCCCCACCAACTGCTTCGTCATCGACACCGGCGCTGGTGTCGCCCTCATCGACACCGGCATCAACGCCGAGCGCTTCTGGGCCGACCTGACCGCCGGGCTGACTGCGAAGGGGTACCGCCTGTCCGATGTCCGCTGGGTGCTGCTCACCCACGCCCACTTGGACCACTCGGGCCTGGCGGCGCGGCTGCGGCAGGAGACCCAGTGCCAGGTGTTGATCAACCGCGAGGAGACGCACTTCCTGCGCCAAGGCGGCATGCACGGGCGCATCAACCGCGAGCTGTACATCCGCCTGTTCCTGGAGCACGGTATGCCGCGCGACCTGCTGGACTGGTACCTGCACTGGTCGGCCCTCGGTTGGGCGCGCAACTGGCGCACGGAGCCCCGGCTGTTCGAGGCTGCGCCGGAACACCGCCTACGCACCGAGCTGTTCGCCGAGCTGCACCCGCCCGAGGGCCACGACCCGGCCGACCAGTGGGCGGGCGCGCCCATGGAGCCCGATGCCGAGTTCGCCGACGGCGATGAGCTGGCGCTGGGCGACCTGCGGCTGCGGGTCATCCACACCCCCGGCCACACCCCCGGCCACACCAGCTTCTACCACCAGGACAGCGGCGTGCTGTTCTCCGGCGACCACGTGCTGCAGCGCACCACGCCCAACCCCGGCCTCTTCTTCATCAACGACGACTATGACCGTCGCAACCACAGCGTGCCCGACTTCCTGCGCTCGCTGGAGAAGCTGCGCACACTGGTGTGCCGCCGGGTCTTCGGCGCCCACGAGGCCGCCATGGACAACCTGACCCACGCTATCGACCGCCTGATCGCTCACCACGAGGAGCGGGCCGGAGCGGCGCTGCAGGCCGTGCGGGCCGGGCGCAACACCAGCTATGGGGTGCTGCCCGTCATGTTTCCCAACCTGCGCCGCAACGGCCTGTTTGCCGCCATGGGCGAGACCATTGGCCACATGGACCTGCTGGAGGAGCGCGGGCAGGCGCTGCCCGAACCGCGCGACGGCCTGCTGGTCTACCGGCCTGCCGCCGCATGATGTCGTTCTTCGGCCGGGTGTTCTATGGCTGGTGGATTGTGGCGGCCAGCGGTGGGGTGGTGCTGGTGGCCAACGGCACGTTGTGGTATGGCTTCAGCGTGCTGTTCGACCCCATCATTCACGAGTTTGGCTGGAGCACCGTGGCCACCGCCGCCGCGTTCTCGCTGCGGTCGGAGGTGGCGGCCTTTGGCGCCCCGCTCACCGGCTGGCTGGCCGACCGCTTCGGCTCGCGGCGGGTGATGGTGGGCGGCGTGCTGGTGACGGCCGTGGGGTTCATCATGTTCAGCCAGGTCGACTCGCTGCTGACCTTCTACCTGGCGTTCAGCATCATCGCCATTGCCGCCACCGCCACCGGCAATCAGGTGGGCATGGTGGCCGTCTCGTGGTGGTTCGTGCGCAAGCGCAGCCGGGCGCTGGCTGGCCTCACGGTGGGCGCCGGTCTCAGCGGCCTCACCGTGCCGCTGTTTGCCCACCTGGTGACCACGCAGGGGTGGCGGGTCGCGCTGCTGGAGTGGTCGATGGTGATTGTGCTGGTGTGCGTGCCGCTGTGCCTGGTGGTGCGCGACAAGCCGGAGCTGTATGGCCAACTGCCCGACGGCGACCGCGCTCCCGCTGCTACGCTGCGCCCGGCGGCCGGCGCAGCCCGCCCCGCCGTCACCGTGCAGCGCGAGGCCAGCATCACCGCCCGGCAGGCGTTGAAGAATCGCACCTTCTGGTTCCTGGCGCTGGGCATGCTGATGCACGCGTTGGGCAGCAATCCAGCGGTCGCGCTGCTGGTGCCCGCGCTCAGCCTGGCGGGGGTGAACCCTGCGGTGGCAGCGCTGGCGCTGGCGGCGGTGCCCATTGCGTCGCTGCCTGGGCGGGTGGCCGCCGGGTGGCTGGGTGATGTGCACGACAAGCGGCTGCTGTTGTGCGGCTGCCTGGTGCTGGAGGGTCTGGGCATCCTGCTGCTGGCCTTCACCAACGACCCGGTGATGCTGGCGCCGTTCCTCATCCTGTTTGCACCGGCCTTCGGAGGTGTCATCCCGTTGCGCCCGGCGCTGCAGGTGCAGTACTTCGGGCTGCACTCCATGGGCGCCATTCAGGGGCTTATGAACACCATCGTCACCATTGGCGGGTTCATCGGTCCGCTGCTGGTGGGCGTGCTGGTGGATATCACCGGCAGCTATACCATCGGGTTTGTGGCGGTTGGGGTCTGCACCCTGCTTGGGGCGCCGTTCTTTCTGGGCATCCCCAGGCATAGTCCGCCCGGCGGGCAGAACAGCCGGGTGGCGCTGGCGCTCTCATGAGCGCCCACGTGCTGGTGGGCACCTGCAGTTGGGCCGACAAGAGCCTTATCGACGCCGGCACGTTCTACCCCCGCAAGACGATGGCCTCGGCCGAACGGCTGGCCTTCTACGCGAGCCGTTTCTCGTTCGTGGAGGTGGACACCAGCTACTACGCGGTGCCCGCGCCGGAGACGGTGCGCGGCTGGGCGGCGGCGACGCCCCCCGGCTTCGTGTTCGACGTGAAGGCTTATGGCCTGCTGACCCAGCACCCGGTGCAGCCGCAAACGCTGCCGCCCTCGGCGCGAGAGCTGGCGCCGCCCACCCGCGGCCGGGTCACCTTCGGCGGCTCGTCGCAAGAGCTGCGCGATGCGGTGTGGGACGCCTTCCGCATCGCGGTGGCCCCCCTGGCGGAGGCGGGCAAGCTGGGCGTGCTGGTGTTCCAGTTCCCGCCCTGGTTCGAGCGCGACGGCGGCCACCAACGCTACCTTGGGCACGTGGCGGAGCAGGCCGCGCCGTACCGGGTGGCGGGGGAGTTCCGCAACCACACCTGGCTGCAAGACCCTGCCGCCCAGCGCGAGACGTTCGCGCTGCTGCGCGACCACGGGCTGTGCTACGTGGCGGTCGACGAGCCGCAGGGCTTCCCCAGCAGCCTGCCGCCGGTGCTGGAGGCCACCGGGCCGGTGGCGGTGGTGCGACTGCACGGTCGCAACCGGGCCACCTGGGACCGCTCCGGTCCCACCGCCTCCGACCGCTTTGACTACTACTACACGCCGCAGGAGCTGGGCGAGTGGGCGCCGCGGGTCGAGGCGCTGGCCGATGCCGGCGTCGAAGTGCACATGAGCATGAACACCAACAAGGCAGACCAAGGCCCTGTCAACGCCCAGCTCTTCCTGAGCCTGCTGCACCACCACCTGCTGCCCGCCTCACCGCCGCCGGAGCCACCGCCGGGCCAGTTGTCATTGTTCGGGTAGGATGGGCGCTCCTGAATGCTCGCACCTAGCCACCCACGGTCACCGCATCAGTCGCCGAGGCGGCCACCTGCATATCGCCCTTCAGGGCCTCGAACCAGAGCGCGTCGGTGGGGAGCACCTTCTCGATGGAGCGCAGGTTGTAGTAGGTGGGGGCCAGGCCGCGCGGGTCGTTGCCCAACTCCATGTCCTTCAGCGCCTGCAGCAGCATGCGGCGGGCCGCAATGATCGCCAGGTCGGTGGTGCCCAGCCGTTCGAGCGTGCGGTCGTAGATCTTGCCCATGGTCTCCTGCACCGCCCGGTCCTGGGTGTTGGTGCCGGGGATGCCGCTGAACGTCTCGGCCTTCTGCGCCTTGCGGTCGATGAAGTACTTGTTGCCGGCGTTGGCGTAGGAGCGGAACTGGTTGGTGGGGTCGATGTCCTTGCCCAACTCGTTGCCGCTGCCCCGCAGAGTGCGCTCGTCCTCGGTCAGCGGCGCGCTGCCGAAGGTATAGGTCAGGTTCCACACGATGGTGTTCTCGTCGTCGACGGGCACCCACATGTGGCTGCTCACCCGCGGGCGCGGCGTGTTCACCTGCTGGGGCCGCAGTTGCGTCCACGGCATGATGAAGTGGTAGGCGCGCACGTAGTTGCCGTCGTCGCCCATGGGGCGGATGCCGGCGTAGCTGTAGCCGTACTCGGTGGGCACCACCTCCAGGTAGGGGGCCATGCTCTGGCTGCGGGCGCGGGCCATGACGGTGGCGGGGTCCTGCTTCAGGCGGCGGTGCAGAAAGTTGATGTGCACCGTGTCGATGCCGCCCTCCAGCCCCTGCAGCCAGTTGCACTCCTGCCACACCTTGGAGATGCCGCGGTGCGTCTCGGGTACCCGCGTCCACTCGAAATTGGGGTCGGCGGGCCGCTGTTCGGCGGGACCCATGTATGCCCAGATCACGCCGCCCTTCTCCACCGTTGCGTAGGCGGCGATGTGCACCTTGTCGCGGAAGTTGGAGTTCTCCGGCTCAGATGGCATGTCGGTGCACTGGCCGTTCACGTCGAACAGCCAGCCGTGGTACACGCAGCGGATACCGTTGTCCTCGTTGCGGCCCCAGAACAGGTTGACACGGCGGTGCGCGCAGAAGGCGTCCAGCAGGCCCACCCGGCCGTCGCTGTCGCGGAAGGCCACCAGTTCCTCGCCCAGCACCTTCAGCGAGACGGGGGTGCAGTCGGGCTCGGGCAGCTCCCATGCGAAGAGCACGGGTATCCAGTAGCGCCGCATCAGCGTGCCCATGGGCGTGCCCTTGCCGACGCGGCACAGCAGTTCGTTCTGTTGCTGAGTGAGCATGGTGAACCTCCTAGCGGCGGGGCGATGCCCTCAACCGTGTTTGCGTAATCGTCGGGCGTACTATACCGCCGGACGCGTCCGGCGGCTACAGATTTCTCACGTTTGGGGAAGGTTTGCAGGCATTAGCAGGCACCCCGCAGCATCGACTGCGGCGTACCCATAGCTGCGTGTCTTGAGAGCGCTGTCGCCAAACCCGCGGTTAGCTGGGTACGGCCTCAGTCAACGGGACGGTCCAAGCGTTGTAGCCGTACAGCCAGTCGGTGTCGGGCTCCTTGGTCTGCATCCAGGTGTTGGCGCTGGAGATGGCCTGGATCTTGGCGGTGCGGGGCTTGCGGTGCGCCTCGTACAGGCGGAATGCCCCCTCCACGTCGTCGCCCTGCACGTCGGCCAGGCAGCGGGCCAGCACCGCTGCGTCCTCAATGGACGTGGCGGCGCCCTGCGCCATGTAGGGCGTCATGGGATGGCAGGCGTCGCCCAGCAGCACCACCCGGCCGTCGCTCCAGCGGGGCAGCGGGTCGCGCTCCAGAATGGCCCACTTGTGGCAGTCGGGGCTGGCGTCCAGCACCGCCCGCACGTCGGGGTGAAAGTCCTTGAACTCGTCGCGCAGTTCGTGCACGTCGCCCTTGGCCGACCACGACTTGGGCGTCATCCAGTCGATGGGCTCGGGCACGCTGGTGACGAAGTACACCTCGTCCTTCACGGCGGTGGTGTAGTAGATGACGATGTGGCGGTCGGCGCCCCACCATTTGGTGCGGCTGCGGCCCAGGTCGCGGTCCAACAACGCCGACGGGTAGACGGCGCGGTAGGCCACCCGCCCCCGGTTGGTGAGCTGCTCCGGCCCCACCACAATGTCGCGCACCACCGAGTGCACGCCGTCCGCCCCTACCACTGCGCCGGCGGTGGCGCGGGTACCATCGGCGAACGTCAGCTCCACACCGCCGCCCCGCTGCTCCAGCCCCACCAGCTTCTTGCCCAGGTGCACCACCTCGGACGGCACCACCGACGCGATGCCCTCGTGCAGGGTGGCGCGGTGCATGCACAGGTAGGGCGCGCCGTAGCGGCTCTCGGGCATGGCCAGCTCGTTGGTGACCTCGCCGGTATCGCCAATGCGGTTGAGGTGCGAGTAGGGGGCGAAGGCCACCGCCTTGAGCGCCGGCTCCACGCCGATGCCGCGCAGCACCTGCATGGAGTTGGGCATCATCTGGATGCCCGCCCCGATGCGGGCGAACTGACGGGCCTGCTCGTAGACCTGGACGTCGAACCCGGCCTGGCGCAGGGTGGCGGCGGCAGTGAGGCCGCCCATACCAGCCCCGACGATGGCGATGGAAAGCTTGTGTGTTGGCATGTGCGTGATCCTCACGGTTGCTGCGGCGGGCCGCAGGCGGATCATAACGCAAGTTAGGGTGGGTGGGGCATGTTGGGAATCAGGAGTCGGGAATCGGGAAGGACGGGCGGGGCTGCACCCAGGCTGCACCCTCACCCCTGCCCCTCTCCCACGAGGAGAGGGGTGGCTGCTCGTGAGTCAGGGGACGGTTGGGGAAACCTCGGTGGTTGAGCGACGGTGCGCTCGGTGATTGCTCCGGCTCCCTCTCCCCCTGGGAGAGGGCTGGGGTGAGGGTGCAGCCCCGCCCCCAGCGCGGAGTCCCCTTACGACGAGGCGAGCCGCGACCACGGCAGCTAGCACCCACCACCGCACATTGAGTACGATGGGGCCACCGCGGGCCGGCTACCCGCCGCCATCCACCCAGCGCACAGGGAACGGAGACCGACCGATGACCACCCAGAGCACCCTCACCGCTGAACAGCAGATGATCCTGGACCTGGAGCAGAAGCGCATCCAGGCCATGATCGACAAGGACATCCCCACGCTGGCGAGCCTGCTGGCCGACGACCTCACCTACACCCACTCCGGCGGCCGCATCGACACCAAGCCCGCCTTCTGCACGCTGATCGCGTCGCTGGACAGCAACTACGAGGGCGTGGACTACTCGGGGGTGGAGGTGCGGCCGGTGAGCGGCGGCTGGCTGGTGCGGGGCCGGGCGCAGATCCGCCTGTTCCGCCCGCCCACCGGCGAGCGGCTGAGCTACCCGGTGTGGTTTCTGGACGTGTACGGCCAGCGCGACGGCAAGTGGGTGATGGTGGCGTGGCAGGCAACGCGCATCCCTGAGTAGCGGGGCCGGGACCGGGCAACGGGGGGCTGCGACGATGGCCTGCGATCAGCGCTTGGTCGTATGGGCCGTCTGGCGGGGCCCCCTCACCCTAGCCATCTCCTGCCAGGGGAGAGGGGATCGGAATCGGAACCGGAGGGGACGGCTGTGAACCGAGGACTGCCGCGCACCAAGATCGTGGCGACGGTGGGCCCGGCGACCCAGAGCGAGGCGGCGCTGGAGCGGTTGCTGGCGGCCGGGGTCAGCGTGTTCCGGCTGAACTTCAGCCACGGTACACAGGACGGGCACGCCCTGGTGGCGCGGCGCATCCGGGCGGTGGCGGCACGGCTGGGCGTGGCGGCCGCCATTCTGGGCGACCTGCAAGGGCCTAAGATCCGCACCGGCCCGCTCTCGGCCCCGATCCTACACCTTGCGGCGGGGGCCGCGTTCACCATCACCACGCGTGACGTGCCCGGCGATGGCGCGTGCGTGGGCACCACCTTCCCGGACCTGCCGCAGGTGGTGGCGGCGGGCCAGCGACTGCTGCTGGACGACGGCCGGCTCGCGCTACGGGTGGAGTCGGTGACCGTGACGGACGTGGTGTGCACGGTGGCGGCCGGCGGTGAACTGCGCGAGCACGTGGGCATCAACTTGCCCGACATCCGCACCGCCATTCCGCCGGTTACCGAGAAAGACCTGCGCGACTTGGACCTGTGCGTGGACCTGGGGCTGGACTACGTAGCGCTGAGCTTCGTGCAGCAGGCAGACGATGTGCGGGCGGCGCGGGCCCGCCTGCGTGAGCGCAAGAGCCGCATCCCCATCATCGCCAAGATCGAACGGGCGGCGGCGATGGCGCACCTGGACAGTATTGTGCGGGCGTTCGACGGCGTGATGGTGGCGCGCGGCGATCTAGCGGTGGAGACCTCGCCGGCCGACGTGCCGGTGTTCCAGAAACGGATCATTCGCGCTGCCAATGCCGTGGGCAAGCCCGTGATCACTGCTACCCAGATGCTGGAGAGCATGACCCACAGCCCGCAACCCACCCGGGCCGAGGCGTCGGACGTGGCGAACGCGGTGTGGGACGGTACCGACGCGGTGATGCTGAGCGGGGAGACGGCGGTCGGGGACTACCCGGCGGAGACCGTGGCGATGATGGCCAGCATTCTGCACCGCGCCGAGGAGCACCCGCCCGAAGGCATCACGCATGTTGCAGGCTCACCAGCCAGGGCGGTGGTGCAGGGCGCATGCGAGTTGGCGGGCCGGGTGCACGCCTCGGCGCTGCTGGTGCTGACGCGGTCGGGGCGCACGGCGGAGGCGGCGGCGTGCGAGCGGTCGCGCCTGCCGGTGCTGGCGGTAACCGATAGCCCCGCAGTGGCCCAGCGGCTGGCGCTGCACTGGGGTGTCCAACCCACCGTCATGCCGTTCGCCGGCCACACCGATGCAATGCTGGCCTCGGCGCAGGCGCACCTGAAGGCGGCCGGCGTGCTGGCCCCCGGCGACACCATCGTGGTGACGGGGTCGGCGCCGGTGGCGTCGCGCGGCCGCACCAATTTCATCAAGGTGGAGCGGGTGGGGTAGCGGGCGGGCCTGGCCGATCAGGGCCGGTGGCGGTTACGCCAGGATGTTCGGCAGTTGCAGGCCACCCAGCAGCATGCTGAGGTGCGCCTTGCCGGTGGCGGCCCGGCGGTTATCCTCTGCCAGTTGTTGCACCAACTCGTCGCGTAGCACCCGCAGGCCGGCCGGTGCGTCGACACCTACCCGCACCCGCTCACCAGTGACGTCCAGGACGGTGACGTAAATGTCGGGGCCTATCTGCAGGCGCTGCCCCACCTTGCGCGTCAGTACCAGCATGGCCCACCTACGCCTGCACCGGTTGGGCGGCGGCGTGCTCACCCAGCGGCAGCAGATGCTCCGTAGTGTAACTGCTGTCATACAGCACCACCTGCAGGCCCACGCCGGTCGCAAGGTTAACCGCCAGCGGCCCCAACAGATTGGCGGTGGTCTCGCCGTGGTCGTTGGTGCGGGTGGTGCAGAGGATCATCACCTCATCCTCACCCTTTGCGCCAAGCTGCGACAGCTCGCCGGCGCCCAGTGGCACGGCATACTCCGGCCACCACCCTGCCGGCTCAATGAGTACGAAGCAGCGCTCCGAGTCGTGTACGTTCTGCAGCAACCAGACCGGTGCGCCTGGCTGCGCCTGCTCCAGATCGAACTCCCGCCAGTCGGCCAGGCCAACAAACCCTTGTGGGAACGTGATGGTCCGGGCGCCGGTGGCACAGGGCTGCGCGATCGCCATGATGGTGTCTCTCTTGTGGGTGGTGCTACGCATTGCCGTTATCCTCCTCGTGTCTATTTCAGATAGTCCAGCAGCGATGGCGACAGCGCTTGGCCTGCCGCCTTCAGCGACGCCTGATACACCGCCTGGCTCGTGCTGAACTGCAGCAGCGCCTGGCTCATATCCACGTCGATCACCTTCGACAATTCGCTCTGCTTATTCACGCTCACGTCCTGTGCCCGCTGGTCGGTGGCGCTGGCGCGGTTCACCTTCGAGCCTACGGTCGCCAACTCACCCAGGTTCGCATCCAGTGCCGTGTCGATCATGGCGACGCCATGCTGGACGGATGATAGGTCGGACGTATTGAGCGCCTGCGTGAGCTGGCGCAAGGCCTGCAGTGCCTGCGGAAACGTCCGGTTGCCCGGCGTGTTAAGGGCCATCATGGTGTTGGGAGCCATCTCCACATTGAGCTGGCCCATATCGCCCTGGTACACAAAGCCATCAGCGTTGGACGCTGGCTGGAACGGCTGCGTCAGCACGTTGAAGCCGCTAAAGATAAAGCGGCCGGCATGCTTCGCGTTGCCCACATCGATAAGCGTGTTGAAGAGCTGGCTCCCCTCGGTGCCCATGGCCTGCCGTTGCGCAGGGGTATAGGTGGTGTTGCTGCCGGTCACCGCCAGCTCCCTAGCTCGCTGCAAGGCGTCGGTCACCTGCCGCAGTGCGGTTTCCGTGTCATTCAACCAGCCGGTGGCCGAATCGATGTTGCGGCGGTACTGGTCGAGCTGCCGCAGGTCGGTGTTCAGCCCCACGGCACGCGCCACCGCTACCGGGTCGTCGGATGGGCGGCGCGCCTTGCGCCCCGACGTAATCTGGTTCTGCAGCTCCTCGAGCCGGGACTGGTTGGCGGCGATGTTGTTCAGCGTGGTGCTGATCATCATCCCTTCAGTCACACGCATGGCTTACCTCAATCCCGTGTTGTTGATGATGGTCTGCAGCATCTCGTCCATAACGGTGATGACCCGTGCGGACGCCTGATACGCCCGCAGGTACTTGATCAGGTTGGCCGACTCCTCATCGAGCGAGACACCGGACACGCTCAGGCGGCGCTGCTGCAGGTTGTTCAACAGCGCATCGGCATTGGTCTTGTCGTTCTGCGCGGCGCGGGCATCAATGCCGAGCTGCACCACCAGGCTCTGATAGCCGTCCTCGACCGGCACCCGGGTACCCACCGTCACCGTGTTGGCGCCGGCCGCCGTCAGGTCGGCCACGAGATCGGCAGCGGTGGCGCCGCTGCCGCCCGATTGCACCGCAATAGTGATGCCGATGCCGGTGAACTCCAACGTCTGGTTGGCGTTGGCCGCCATGTCGCCGATGTCGATGGTCTGGTTAATGGGCTGGCCGGCCACTATCGTAGAGATGGTGAGCTTGCCCGGCGCCGTGCTGCTGAGGGTGTAGGCCGCCGATGGCTGTGCGCCATTGACCACCACCCGCTGCACCGTCGCACCCGAGGTGGTCAACGCTGCACCGCTGGCCAGGCTGGCGCCGCCCAGTTCGGAGACCGTGTGTGCGAGCTGCGCAATGGCGAGGGCCACCGACGCATCGCCGGCGGCATTGGGCTGGCCTGCCGCCGCAATCCGCCGCACGTCGGTCTGGATTGCCGCATCCACCCGCAGGTTGCCGGCGCCGGCGCCGCTGAAAAAGTCGGCGCCGGTGGCGCCGTTGCGGTCGAACCCGGTGCGGTGCAAAGCGTTCACGTCGTCGCGCAGTTGCAGCGCAAGCTGGTCCAACGCAGTGGCGCGGTTCACCACATCGGTGTTGCTGGAAAGCACGGTGCCCTGCAGCTTGCCGCCGCTGGGGTGCATCTCTTCACCGGTGTCGGTCCAACTCACGTGCAGCAGCGATGCTGCGTCGACCGATGTGGTGATCGCGCGTGCCGTGGTGCGGTTCACCAGGTCCTGCCCGTCCAGAAACACGGTGACCGTGTCGTCCGGCTGGGTGATTACCTGGGCATCAACCAATCCGGCCATCTGGTCCAGCAGGATGTCACGGCGGTCCAACAGGTCGTTGGCTTTGGCTCCACCCAACTCCGACCGCTGGATCTCGGAGTTGAGGGTTGCCAGTTGCTTCGCGATGTCGTTGATGTCGGTGGCTTGCTGCGACGCCAGGCTGCTCAGTTCGCGCCGTTGGGCGCCGAGGGAACTGCTGTCGCTGTTGAGCTGGTTGGTAAGCGCCATGGCCTGCTGCAGCACTGCCGACCGGCTGGCAGTGTCGCTGGGGTTGGCACTCAGGTCCTGCCAGGAGTTCCAGAACGCAGAGAGTTGCGCCGAGATGCCGGTATCGGACGGCTCACTGAAGATCGTCTGCAGCTTGTCAAACGTGTCCTGACGAATGCCGGCGGATTCAGAGCGGAGCGTCTCGTTGCGAACCTGCTTGTCCAGAAACGCATCGCGCATGCGGTTGATGCTGCCGGCCTGCACGCCGGAACCGGCCTGCAGCCGCTGCACCGACCCCGAGGAGGTGGGGATCATGTAGGGAGGGGTCGCCTCCAGGTTCAACCGCTGACGGCTGAAGCCCGGTGTGTTGGCGTTGGCGATGTTGTGGTTGAGCACATCGATCGCCTGCTGCTGGGCAGCCAGGCCCGAGAGCGCAATATCAAGACCACGGATGCTCATGCGCTATCCTTGGAACGCGACCGCACGCAGGGCCGCCGCCACGGGTCGCTGGGCGCCGCTGGCGGTGTAGGCGCCGTCGCTTGCGATGCCTGCCAGTGCCTGCCATTCAGCAACAGTCGCGTCCACCAGCCGGGCTACCAGCAGCGCCATGGCGG
>ORJL011344487.1_pt1 | contig 47165 bp, 34 predicted proteins | sample 1779941 | NCBI WGS metagenome assembly ORJL01 (sample SAMEA104232317, study PRJEB22302) | groundwater metagenome | biome: forest; feature: aquifer; material: groundwater | place: USA | collected 2011-08-07 | depth 5.8 m | reverse complement strand
GCGGGGAGAAGAGAGCGTGGCGGGATGGCCGACGCTCCAGTGCGGTGGGGCGCGGCTATCTCGGCACGCCGCAGCCGAGCCGCCGGAGGCCACGCTTGGTGGAGTGGGGCCAGGTTCCTAACCGTTGACCGCGTCGTACATCGCGACGATGTTCTCCGGGGGCACGTCGGCCATGATGTTATGCACCTGCTGGAAGACGAACCCGCCTCCCGTCCGCATGATCTGGACCTGCTGGCGGACATGCTGTTGAATCTGCGCGGGAGTGCCGTGGCTGAGCATCTCGCGCGTGTCGCAGCCGCCGCCCCAGAAAGTGAGCCGCGCGCCGAAATCGGCCTTGAGCCTGCCAGCGTCCATCCCTTTGCAGGTGATCTGAACGGGGTTGATAGCATCGAGGCCGGCGTCGATCAAGCCCGGGAGAAGCTCGCGCACGCCACCACAGCAGTGGAGCATGATTTTGGCGGGCGCCAGTTCCCTGGCCCGCCTCCACATCAGCCGCTCGCGCGGTTGGAAGAACTCGCGATACATGGCGGGGGAGATTTGGGGACCGGATTGCATGCCCAAGTCGTCCCCGAAGACAATGATGTCGATGAAAGGACCCACAGCGCCGAGGAAACGTTCGAGGTTGGCCATGTGCATCGCCGTGACGCGGTCCAGGAACTCGTGGGCGCGCTTCGGGTTGCCCGCGAGGAGCATGAGGAAATTGTCGTTCCGGTAAAAGAACTGGCCCATCTCGAGCAGGTTGCCGCCGAAGAGGCCGAGAATTGCACGGTCTGTCCGCTGGCGTAGGCAGCGCGCGCCCTCGGCCAGAAGTGCCGCGCCTTCCGGACCGGCAGCCAGAGGGCCCGGGGGAGAAGCGATGGCGGTCCACATGCTCTCGCTCAACCCTTCTCCGATCAGGTCCAGGTTGTCCTCTTCCTGGAAGGGGTAGTAGGTCTGCTCGAAATAGAGGACGCCGTCGGGCATCTGGGCGATGACGCGCCCCTTGGGAGAGCGGATAACCCAGCGTCCGTGGTCTCGCTGGGGTTGAGCCCAAACGGGGACCTGGCAGGGCGTGCCATCGGGCAGAACCCAGTCCGCCCAATGTTCGTCTTCGAGCGCGAAGGCGCGGCCCAGTTCGATGGTGTCGATGGAGAATCGTTCGAGAACGTCCTCATCGACGATCGCGAGTTGCTGTACGGGGTCGTAAACGCGGATCGGCCTGGGGGGCAGGCCCAGGTGGTTGCGCAGTTTGGCGTAAGCAATGGCGGCGATGCCGGAGGAGCGGTGGCCCGAGAGATCTACGGGGACCCGGTCTGGTTCCTGGTGGTTGAGAGCGCGGAGAACCCTTTCTCGTGAGATCATGGGGTGGGGATTAACCCGGCATCGTCACGGGGTCAAGCCCGATTCAGTTTTTTTTGGTTCGCTAACGGGGCGTTCGGGCCTTAGAGTGGGCGGACCAGATTGCGCATAGCATGAACAGAACAGAAGAGACTGACGAGGACCAACGAGCTTGGGTGGTTGCCGAGCAGTTGGCACAGGCCTCGGAGGAGCCAATGATGCTGGTCGCCCCCGATGGAGCGGTGACGATGTTCAATTCGGCGATGTCCGCGTTGACAGGGTGCGTGGAATCCGTTCCGCGCGGTGGCAGGCTTAGCGAGGCCGGCTGGCTTGACACGGAGTCGAGGGCGGCCATCCAGGACGCGCTGGCGGCTCTTTTTGCGGGGGGCGAACCTTTGAGGATCAGGGTGAACTTGATGCGCCAGGATCGGTCCGTGCTCGGCGCTGAGGCGCGGATGCGCGGCCTCGGCAGGGAGGGGGCGGTCGGGCGGGTCCTGGTGGTGTTGCGCGATCTGACAGGTCCCGGGGAGTTGGAGGTGAAACTCCGATTGTCGCAGAAGACCGAAGTGCTCGGGAGGTTGACCACCGGCCTTGCGCACGATTTCAACAATATCTTGACGGTCGTGAAGGGCTATTCGGAGGTGGTCCTAACAAATAAGAACCTGCCTGCGGACGTGGTGAAAAACGTCAAGACCATGGCTACAGCCGCGGAGCGGGGGGCGAGCGTGACACGGCAGTTATTGACTTTCAGCCGCCGAAATGCGTTGTGCTTGAAGCCCTTGGACTTGAACGAGCTAATCACCGGAGTGAGCCAACTGCTCCGGCGTCTGCTCACAGAACAGGTGAGTCTGCAATTCAAGTTCATGCCTGCTTTACCCTTGTTGATGGGGGACGTGGGCCTGGTCGAGCAGTTGGTATTGAACCTCGTGTTGCACGCGCGCGAGTCTCTAGCCACGGGAAGCAAGTTGGTGGTGGAGACCGGTCTGGCGCGGGAGGCCGTCCAGACGGGGGCGACGGGCGGCATTCCGGCGGCGGGCGGATATGTCTGCCTGTCTATAAGCGACATGAACACGCCGGAAGGTGAAGCCCCCGGCCGGACGTTGGAGGAATGCAGCCCCTCTGGAGTGGTGGAGGAGCACGCTGCCGGACTGGGACTACACGTGGCCTTGGGAATCGCACACCAACTGGGTGGATGGATGGTGGCGATGGGGCCGCCAGGGCGGGAAACCTCGTTCCGGGTCTATCTGCCGGTTTCAACGGTTCCGCAGGAGAGCGTGTCCGGACCAGTGGTTCCGATGGTGGCGGTGAGGGCGGGATCGACGATTTTGGTGGTGGAAGACGAACCCTCCATCCGGGAATTGGCAAGGTCCGTCCTCGCTGGCGCGGGCTATGGCGTGGTTGAGGCTTGTTCGGCAACCGAGGCGCTGGCGGTGTGGAAGGCGCAAGGAGGGCGATTCGACCTCTTGTTTACCGATATCGTTCTGTCCGATGGGATGGGCGGCCTGGCGTTAGCGCGCCGGCTCGTGGCGGAGAGGTCAAGCCTCCCCGTCGTTTTCACGACCGGCTACAGTGTTGAGTTGGCCCAGTTGGGGGCGACCCTGAGGCCGGGCGTCGATTTTCTGCCCAAGCCCTACGGGGCGGCGGGCTTGCTGCAAGTGGTCTCGACCCGGCTGCGGCGGCCGGGCTGAGGTTGGCGCGGCGCACGAATGCTTTGAGCCGCTTGTTTGTTCGGATGCCTTCCCGACTTTGGAGGTCGGCGACACAGCGGGTTTGGAAACCCGTTAGAGATATGCCCGGTTTCGGCATTTTCGTATGAAGTTTTGCTGGCGGTTTTGTTTTTTTGCCTTAAAACCTTTTCGAAACATCACAACTCTGAGCTAAGAACGGTTACGACATGAAAGAATACTCATCTGGAGACATTCGCAACTTCGCGGTCGTTGGACACGCCACTTGCGGCAAGACCATGTTGACTGAGTCCATGCTTGCCTGCAGTGGCGTGATCGGTCGCCTAGGGAGCATCTTCAACGGCACCACTGTCTCCGATTACCACGAGAGCGAGCAAAAGCGGAAAATCTCCATCCACGCCTCCCTCCTCCACACCGAGTGGCTGGGCAAAAAGTTCAACATCATCGATACCCCCGGCTACCTGGACTTCATCAGCGAAGCCCTGGGAGCCTTGCGGGTCTGCGATTTTGCCCTCGTGGTCGTTCACAGCGTGGACAGCATCAGCCTTGGCACCGAGCAGGTCTGGAAGTACGCCACCGATTTCGGCATTCCTAAGATGCTGGTCGTCAATATGATGGACAAGGAAAATGCAAATTACGACACTGTCCTCGCCCAGCTCAAGGAGCGGTTTGGCGACAAGGTCATCCCCATGGTCGTGCCGGTTAACCCGGGCCCCGGTTTCAACCAGGTGCTGGATGTGATGCGCAGCGAGGTGATGACCTACGCCACCGATGGGAGCGGCAAATACCAGGAGGCGCCTGCCACCGGCGAATGGGAGACGAAGGTCAAAGCCCTGCACCAGACTCTGGTGGAGCGAATCGCCGAGTCGGACGATGCCCTCCTCGAGAAATTCTTCGAGCAAGGAGGTCTGTCCGAGGAGGAGATACGCGCTCATGTGCATACCGCCATCCAGGATGGCGTCATCATCCCGGTTTTCTGCACCGCCGCGGAGAACAACGTCGGAGTCGCGCGGCTCATGGATTTCATCGCCAAGTATGGTTCCTCTCCCGTGGATCGCCAGAAGGTCGTGGCTCTGGACGGGGATGGTAATGAGGTGGATGTTCCCCTCACCAAGCCGGAGCCGGTGCTCTATGTGTTTAAGACCCTGAGCGAGGCGCACATTGGCGAAATGTCCTTCTTCCGGGTCTATTCCGGGACCGTCAAGTTTGGCACGGACCTCTACAACACGGATCGCAGCATGACCGAGCGGATCGGGCAGATCTTCACGCTCAACGGTGAGACGCGCGCATCAGTGAATGCGATGGTAGCGGGGGATATCGGCGCGGTGGTGAAGCTGAAGGACACGCATACCGGCAACACCCTCTGCGCGCCCGGTGTCTCGGTCTGCCTGCCCAAGGTGGTCTTTCCGAAGCCGAACATCCACGCGTCGCTCAAGCTCAAGGCAAAAGGCGAGGAGGACAAGATCGCCCAGGGGTTGGCAACCATCCATGAGGAGGACCCCACCTTCGTCTATATGGTGGATTCGGAGTTGCACCAGACCGTCATTTCAGGCCAGGGCGAACTGCACCTCCAAGTCATCTCCGAGCGGCTCAAGAGCCGCTACAAGGTCGATTTCGAGCTCGTGGCCCCGCGCATCCGTTTCCGGGAGACCATCAAGGCCAAGGCGGAGTCAAAGTTCCGGCACAAGAAGCAGACCGGCGGCGCCGGCCAGTTCGCCGAGGTATGGATGCGCGTCGAGCCCAAGCCGCGAGGCGGCGGGCTCGAGTTCATCCAATCCTTGTCAGGCCAGAACGTGGACCGTGTCTTCGTCCCCTCGGTCGAGAAAGGCGTGAACTCGGCCTGCACTGAGGGCGTCCTGGCGGGCTACCGCGTGGTGGATGTGAGGGTCGATTTCTACGATGGCAAGATGCACCCTGTGGACTCGAAGGACATCGCGTTTCAGATCGCCGGCAAAGAGGCTTTCAAGGAGGCCTTCATGGGCGCCCGTCCGTGTCTCCTCGAGCCGATCCACTCCGTCGAGATCAAAGTACCTGACGACGCCATGGGCAACGTGATCGGGGATTTGTCCAGTCGCCGCGGCAAGATTATCGGCATGGATTCCTCAGGCGGTTTCCAGGTCGTCAAGGCGCAGGTCCCCGCCATGGAGCTTTACCACTATTCCACCGTGCTTCGTTCCCTGACGGGGGGACGGGCCATGCACACAGAAGAGTTCGACCACTACGAGGAAATGCCCAAAGAACTCGAGCAGAAGATCATCGCCGAGAGCAAGAAGCCCAAGGAGGAATGAGTAGGATTTCCTGAGGTTTTCTCCCCAACCCCCCAACCCAACCAAAGGGCGCCGCAATGCGGCGCCCTTCTTGTTGGAGACCGGGCCTTTGTGGCGGTCGAGCGATGGGTGCCGGCAGAGGGTGCCGGGACGCCCGCGCCGGTCGGAAACCGCCTGGGCTACTCGGGAACGGGGATGATTACTTTCTGTCGTGGCCGGAGGCTCTTCGGCTTGAGATTGGGGTTGGCTTTGAGCACTTGGTCCAGGGTTACCTTGATTCCGTTCTGCTGGTAGGCCGCGACAATTGCCGCGATGGTGTCGCCCGGCTTCACCTCGTACTCATAGACTTTTTGTGGGCCGGCGGGGGCGGGCTCGGGCAGGCTGTTTTTTTTTTCGACCGGCTCCGGGCTGGGGGCCGGGGTGACCGCGAGCTTGCGGATTTCCTCGAGGATCAGTTTCTTGTCTTCTTCCCGCTTCCGGTCCAGCTCCTGAATTCGCTCCCAGAGTTTCTTGAGGTCCTCGCGGGAAGGGTAGTTCTGGGCGGACTTGGCTTGTTGTTCCCGCATGGAGTGGAGTTCCTCGACAAGAGCGCTGATGCGTTTCTGGAGGATGAGTTGGGAGGCTTGGAGGTCCTCGACTGCCGAGTTGAGGCGCTTGTAGCGCTCTTCGGAGTATTGCCGATCGGCCACCGCGGACGCGGAGGCGGCGGCATCCTGGTCGGCGGCGTGGGACGCCAACCCGACGCCCGCGACGACGATGCACAGTGTCAGGAAGACTCGTTTCATAGGGCGAACATAGGAACGGCGGGGCTGGTGTGCAAGCGGGAACGCGCGAGAAGGGGGCTGGAGCTGCCGGACACGGGTCACAGGGGCAAAAGTGACCCTGAGACCCGGCGGTTTTTGCCTATGAGCATCCAAAGGAGAGGAGAATCGGGGTACAACCGCTTGGGGGTACTGTGGACGGAGCCACCATTTGTGGGAGTTGGAAAAGGATGGTGGCTTGGCATGTCCCCTGCTTAACAAGCTTCGAACGACTTACAAAATGAAATTTGCAGACGTAAGTGAACCAGAAGTGATGCCGGTCGAGCGCGAGAACGTCATCCGCATGCCGTGGGGCCTGCTGGGCTTCGAGCGCATCAAGGAGTACGTGCTGCTGTCCAACCCGGACGAAGCTCCGTTCTTCTGGCTGCAAGTGCTAAACGACCCCCATCTGGCGTTCCTGGTGATCTCACCTTTTGCGGCAATGCCCTCTTACGAGCCGGATATCTCGGCGGAGGACGCAGTCTGTTTGGGACTGACGAAGCCGCAGGATGCCTTAGTGTTCAACATCGTCACCCTCAAACCCGGAGGACGCGGCACAGTCAACCTCCGGGGGCCCATCGTTCTCAACCGCAACACCTTGATCGCCAAGCAGGTGATTCCGCTCAACTCGGCGGATTTCGATCTCCACTATCCCCTGCCCACGGCCTAAGCGATTTTATGCTCATACTCTCGCGTAAGGTTGGGGAAAGCATCATCATAGACGGACGCATCCTCGTGAAGATCGTGCGGTTGGACGGGGAGATTGTGAAATTGGGGATCCAGGCGCCAGCGGATGTGCCGGTGCATCGGCAGGAGGTTTACGATGAGATTCAGAACAACAACCAGGAAGCCCTGAACCGAGGCGAGCGCACCGTTCCGAAATTGCCGGTCAAACGGACGGCCCCGAAAGGGGCGGCGGGCGCGAATGACAGCACTCTCCCGCCCACTTCGTCGGGGCAATAGACAAACGAAAACGGCTCCAACAACAAGACAGACAGAATATGGTCATCAACACGAATACCACGGCACAAAACTCCGCGAATAACCTCTCCGCGAGCAGTGCCATGCTGGCGAAATCACTTGCCCGGCTCAGTTCCGGCTCCAAGATTGTCGGTCCCGCCGATGACGCCGCCGGACTGGCGGTCGCCTCCCGGTTGGACGCCCAGGTGAAGCGCTCCGACGCCGCAAAGGCGAACGTCGCCAACGCCGTCTCTTTTACCCAGACCCAGGACGGATATCTCAAGAAGATCGCCAAGGCATTCGATCGCATGAGCGAGCTGGCGATTCTCGCGCAGGACATCACCAAGACCGACGCGGACCGCACCCTCTACCAGCACGAGTTCGATCAGTTGAGCGGTTATATCCCCAACGCCTCCACCAAGGATTTCAACGGCGTAAGCCTGTTCAGCACTGTGGCGCAATCGGTTACGATCGATCCCGATGGCGGCCTCTTCTCGATGGCGGGGATCAACATGGGCGCGGCGTCCTACACCAGCGCAATCGCCGCCGACGTGTCCAGCACGACCGGCGCCGTCGCCGCTCTCACCCTGGTCAGGGGCGCCATCAACACTTTGGCCACCGACCGCTCCAACATTGGCGCTTTTCAAGCCAGGCTGAATTACACCTCCGAGCAATTGACGATCAGCCGGGAAAACCTGGCCGCCGCCAGCTCGCGCATTCAGGACGTGGACGTGGCCGACGAAGCGACCCAGTACGCGCGCTACAATATTCTGGTCCAGTCCGGCACCGCGATGCTCGCGCAGGCGAACCAAATGCCGCAGAGTGTCCTCCGCCTGCTGCAATAGAGAGTGACCTGCGGGCCGTCGGACGTCTTGTCCCACTCTTTCCCGGCAGCGGGGACATGACATGCGCAGCCCGAACGCCGCGGTCCGCCTCTCGGTCGCCGACGACAAGCCGCTCACGAAACGTAAACAACCAACCCTCCTCAGACTGGCATGAAACCGAGAATTCTGGTCACTGGCGCCGCGGGGTATCTTGGTTCCGTCTTATGCGGGCGCCTGTTGGAGGCCGGCTACGGCGTGGTGGCGTTGGATAATCTTTACTACAATGAAGCCTCCCTCTTCCACTACTGTGCGGATCCTGACTTTGATTTCATTCAGGGAGACGCGCGCGATGAATCTCTCCTGCGCGCCCTGTTGCCCGGCGTGGAGGCCATTATCCCGCTGGCCGCGCTGGTCGGCGTGGGCGCCTGCAGACGAGACCCGGGCACTGCGCGCTCGGTTAACCTGGACGCGGTTCTGCTCTTGAACCGGCTTCGCTCGGCGGATCAACTGATGGTCTATCCCACCACCAACAGCGGCTACGGCACCAAGTCCGGCGAAGTCTTCTGCACGGAGGAGACGCCGCTTGAACCAATTTCCTTGTATGGCGAGACAAAGGCGCAGGCCGAGGCGGCCTTGCTTGACTCGCCCACTGCCATCTGCCTGCGGCTGGCCACTGTTTTCGGCCTCTCCCCCCGCATGCGCCTGGATCTGTTGGTGAACCATTTTACGCACGTGGCGGTGACCGAGGGTTACATCGTCCTTTTCGAAAAGCAGTTCAAGCGCAACTTTGTGCACATTCGGGATGTGGCCGATTGCTTCGTACATTGCCTCCGGCAGCGCCAGACGATGGTTGGGCGCACCTTCAATCTGGGTCTGGACGCGGCGAACATCTCCAAGGAGGAGCTCGCCTTCAAAGTGAAGGAGCACGTGCCCAACTTCTATATTCATTTTTCCGAGATCGGCTCTGATCCCGACAAGCGCAACTACATCGTTTCCAACCAACGCTTGCGCGAGGCCGGCTTTGAGGCCCGGCGTTCGTTGGATGACGGCATCCGCGAGTTGATCAAAGGCTACCGTATGCTAGGAAGACCCCGCTTTGCCAATGTCTGAACGGAATACATCGGACGGCCCGCGCTACTCCACACAAGGGTGTGAGGGGGTGGGGCTCGCCCGATTTACTCCAGGCGGCCTGCCTCAGGGGGCGACGAGTCTGCCCGTCGCCGCCTGCGCCGCTAATTCGGACTGCGGCCTGCCCTGGAGAGCGGCGAGCCTGCCCGCCGCTCCCTGTGCAGCCATTCTCGCCGGAGGCCTGGGGACCCGTCTCCGCGCCGCGGTGGCGGACCGTCCGAAGGTAATGGCCGATGTGGGGGGACGTCCGTTCCTGGCCCGCTGGCTCGATTTCCTGGAAGCCCAAGGCGTGCGCGAGGTGGTGGTCTGTACTGGCTATCGAGGGCGCCAGATCGAGGAGTGTTTTGGCGGGACGCATGGCCGATTGCGTTTGACCTACTCCCCCGAGCGGGACCCCTTGGGCACCGGCGGCGCATTGCGCCACGCGCTTGCGCTGCTTCACGGCAGGGACATCCTGGTTCTCAACGGCGATTCATTCTGCGAGATCGACCTTGAGGCCCACCTTGCGGCCCACGCGTCCCGCCACGCCCGTGCCAGCTTGTTGTTGACCCGGGTTGAGGACACGCGCCGGTTCGGACGCGTGATCCTGGACCGTAAGGATCGGGTCATCGAGTTTCGTGAGAAGGCCGCCGCGAGCGGACCCGGGTGGATCAACGCGGGCGTGTATCTGCTCCGGCGGGAACTGCTGGCAGCGTTGCCGGCGGCACGGCCCCTCTCCCTGGAGCACGATTTGCTTCCGCGCTGGATGTCCTCCGGCGTGTACGGTTTTGCCGCGAACGGGAGGTTCATCGATATCGGAACCCCAGAGTCGTACGCTCTGGCGGAGGACTTTTTTGCCGGACTGCCGGGCGTGGCAGCCTGAGAGAGGAGACAACTATGATCATCTCGCGCACACCGTTTCGCATCTCGTTTTTTGGCGGCGGCACCGACTATCCCGCCTGGTACCGTGTCCATGGCGGGGCGGTGCTGGCCACAACGATCGATAAGTACTGCTACATCTCCTGCCGGTATCTGCCTCCCTTCTTCGAGAACAAATTCCGCGTGGTCTATTCCAAAATCGAGAACTGTCTGACGATCGATCAGATCGCGCATCCGGCGGTGCGGGAGGCGCTCCGCTTTGTGGGCCAAACGAGCGGGGTGGAGATCCACCACGACGGCGACCTCCCGGCCCGCAGTGGGATGGGATCGAGTTCCTCCTTCACGGTGGGCTTGCTCAATACGCTCCACGCGCTGGGCGGTCGGATGGCGGGCAAACGCCAATTGGCCCTCGAGAGCATTGACCTGGAGCAGAACCAGATTCGTGAAAACGTCGGCTCGCAGGACCAGGTCTCCGCGGCCTTCGGCGGATTCAATCACATCGTCTTCCAACCGAACGGCGAAATCTACGTCCAACCGGTCACGATCACGCCCGAGCGTCTGGGGGAGTTGAACTCCCGGCTTCTGCTCTTCTACACCGGCGTCAAGCGCACCGCCTCGGACGTCGCCGCCTCCTACGTGGGGGACCTCGACAGCAAGAAGCGCCAACTGCGCATCATGAAAGACCTGGTGGACGAGAGCATTAGCGTGCTCATCCGCGGCCACTCGCTGCGGGCGTTCGGGGAATTGCTCCACGAGGGGTGGTTGGTCAAGCGCAGCCTGGGTTCGTTGGTAACCAATCCGCATGTCGAAGTCGTCTATCAGCGAGCCCTGGATGCGGGGGCATTGGGCGGGAAGCTCCTCGGGGCGGGCGGCGGCGGGTTTATGCTGTTGTTCGCCGAGCCGGAGCGCCATGCGGATGTGAAGAAAGCGTTGAGCGGGCTAATCCACGTGCCGTTTAAGTTCGAGGCTTCGGGCAGCCAGATCATTTTCTACGAACCGGAACAGGGCTATGACCAGCAGGTAGCTATTCGCGCGCGCCAGCAAGTCAGCCCGTTCCACGAGTTGACCGAGATCCTCCCGGAAGCGGCCAGGTCGGCCCTGCCGGACGCGTCCGTGGAGGTCTGCGCCTCCTGATCGCGCTTGTCATGACCACACAATTCATGGAAGGGATCGCGCGGGCCATTCGGGCTACCTGTGTTCAGTTGGCCCATGACGGCAAAGAAGGGCACCTGAACGGCGCGCTCAGTTCGGTGGACCTGCTGGTGGCGCTCTATTACGACTGGCTGCGCGTGCGCCCGGAGTCGCCCAAGGCCCCGAACCGCGACCGCTTCCTGTTTAGCAAGGGCCACGCCTGCACCTCGCTTTATGCCGTCCTCGCCGAGCGTGGATTCTTTCCAAAGGCCGACCTGCTCCGCTACGCGCGGGATGCCACCCCTCTTCCGAGCCATCCCTGCGTGCATGCCCTGCCGCTTCTCGAGTGTTCCGCGGGCTCGCTCGGACATGGGTTGGGAGTCGCCACAGGCCGGAGTTACGGGCTGCGTCTGGATGGTTCCCTAGCCCGGGTGGCGGTTCTGCTCAGCGACGGCGAATGCAACGAGGGCAGCACATGGGAGGCGGCCATGTTCGCCGCCGCAAACCGTCTCGACAACCTCCTGGCGGTGGTGGATTACAATCGCATCCAATCGGTGGGACGCACCGATGAATTGAACGGGTTCACCTCCTTCGAAGACAAATTCCAGGCGTTCGGTTGGGCGGCTCGAACCATCGATGGGCATGATTACACAGAGATTCTTAACGCGCTGAACGCGGTTCCCTTCCAGTCAGGCAGGCCCTCGGCGATCATCGCCAGGACCACCGCCGGGCGGGGAGTGAGCTTCATGGAGGACCAAGTGTTGTGGCATTACCGGACCCCTTCGGACGATGACCTGGCGCGCGCCTTGGCGGAACTTGACGCTGCGCCGATCCACCTGGCTCCCAGCCTGGAATCCGAACCATCCAGACAGCGGGACGCGGTGGAATGCGCAAGGTAAGACCATGAGAAAAGCCTTCTCTGACTCCTTGGTGCGGGCGGCGGAAGCGGACCCGCGGTTGGTGTTTGTGACCGGTGATCTTGGCTTTCAGGTCTTTGACGAGTTTCGAGCCAAATACGGGCCGCGTTTCATCAACGTGGGTGTCGCCGAGGCTCAGATGGTGAGTGTCGCGGCGGGTCTGGCGGCCGAGGGTTGGCGCCCCGTGGCGTATTCGATTGCCTCGTTCGCCACCGCGCGGCCCTTTGAGCAGCTCCGTTATTGCGTGGCTTACCCCAATCTCCCAGTGACCCTGGTGGGCGCGGGGCGCGGGTTTACCTACGCAAACGCCGGGGTGTCCCATCACGCCCTGGACGATCTTGCCTTGATGACCGCGCTGCCCAATATGACTGTGGTCATCCCGGGCGACCCCACCGAGCTGGAGCAGCTATTCCCGCAGGTCATGCGACTGCCCGGTCCCGCGTATTTCACGGTGGGGCGTTTCGGCGAGCTCCGCTATGAAGGCCTCGATCGAGCGGTGCTGGGACGGGTCAGGCGGCTGTGCGAGGGCGAGCGGATCGCGATCCTCACAACAGGCGAAGTGGCGAGCGAAGCGTTGCGCGCGGCCGAGTTATTGCGGGCCGACGGGCTGGCGCCCCTCGTATGCCAGGTGCATACGGTCAAGCCGCTGGATACCGCCGGGTTGAATGAGTTGGCCGCGCGTGTCAGCGCGTTCATTGTGGTCGAGGAGCATTTGCCCCAGGGCGGCTTGTGGAGCGCGGTCACCCAATGGTCGGCCCAACGCGACTTTCCCGTTCGTGTGGCGCGCTTGGGACCACCGGATGCCTTCGCGTTGGGCAACTATAAACGGGAAGGGTTTCGCCGACGATTCGGATATGACGCGGCGGCCATCGCCGACACCTGCCGGCGGCTCTGGTTCAACACATCGGTCGATAGGAAGTTATGTTCACTAGAATCCTCGTAACGGGTGGGAGCGGACTGCTGGGCACCGGGTTAAAGGCGATCACAGGCGAATTCCCGGGACGCGAGTTCGTCTTCCTCAGCTCCAAGGACTGCGACCTCACCCGGCTGGAGGCCGTGGTGGACTGTGTTGCGACGCATCGGCCCGACGCGATCCTGCACTTCGCCGCGCTGAGCGGCGGGATCGAATATAGCACGCGTTACCCGGCCACTTTGCTCCGCGACAACGTGCTGATGAACCTGAACGTGCTGGAGGCGGCGCGCCTGCTCAACGTGGGCAAGACGGCGCTGACGCTCTCCACCGGGATGTACCCCTCGCAGGCGCCCAACCCCATCAAAGAGGATTACATCCACGATGGGCAGCCGCATGAGAGCAACTACAGCTACTCCTTTGCCAAGCGGCTGATCGATCCCTCCATCAGGGCGTACCGCGCCGAGTATGGCCTCCGCGCTATCGGACTGGCGGTCAATGGGATTTTTGGTCCGAACATGAACTTCAAGCCGGGCGAGTCCATCATGGTCGCCGCGCTCCTCCGCCGGTTTTATGAAAGTCGGGAGAATGACACGCCGATTGTGATTTGGGGCGACGGCTCGCCGCTGCGCGAGTACACCTTCTCGCAGGATCTGGCGCGCGCGTTCATGTGGGGTCTGGACCACTACGACGGAACCCAGTTCCTCAACGTGGGCTCCACGGAGGAGCACACGGTGAAGGAGATCGCCTGCATGATCGCCGATGACCTGGGCATTGACCCGCGGCGACTCGTCTTTGACACCACCAGGCCGGCGGGGATTTACCGCAAGGCAACAGACAACTCCCGGTTCGTCGGTCTATCTCACTTTCATTACACCCCCTTCCGCACCGGCTTGGAACAGACCATCCGGTGGTTTCATGAGAACTATTCCATTCCGGGCAAGGTCCGCCTGTGAGTCTTGCTGAAGCGTCGCCGCACTCTCTCTGCCTATGAAATATCGCCAACTTGGTCGGACCGGTCTGGAAGTATCGGAGCTCGGGTTCGGCACTTGGGGCTTGGGCGGAAACTCTTACGGGCCGGTCGATGACGCGGTGTCGAAACAAGCCTTGCAGGCGGCCTTTGCCAACGGCGTGACCTTTTACGACACCTCGGACCTTTACGGCGACGGCCACAGCGAAACGATCCTGGGCGAGGCGCTACGGCACGTCCGCAGCCGAATCATCCTTAGCACCAAGGTGGGGCTGCTGCCCCATACTGGCTTCGAGATGCCCTGCGACTTTTCCCCCCGCCACATCCGTGCCGGGAATGACGCCAGCCTCCGCCGGCTCAAGACCGATTACATCGATCTCTACCTCTTGCACAGTCCCACCCTCGACATCCTCCGGCAGGCGGACGACATCATTCCAACCCTGGAGGAACTCAAAACGGCGGGCAAGATCCGCGCCTACGGCGTCTCGGTTCGGTCGCCGGACGATGGATTAGCGGCGGTTCGGGAGTTCGGGTTCCAGGCTCTCGAAGTCAACTTCAACCTGATTGACCAGCGGGCGCTGGACAACGGGTTGTTCGCTCTGGCCCTGGAAGCCGGGGCGGGGATCATCGCTCGCACTCCTCTCTGCTTCGGTTACCTGACTGGCAAGTTGGACGGAAGGGAAAATCTTTCCCACCTCGACCACCGAGCCAACTGGCCCGCGGAACAGCGTAAGCGGTGGGCCCAGTCCCCGAATCTCTTCGCTTTCTTGAACGCCGGCAAACCACGTACGCCTGCACAATTGGCACTGCGTTTCTGCCTGGATCAACGGGCTATTTCGACCGTGATTCCGGGGATGATGAACCCCGGCGAAGTGGTCGAGAATGCCGCCTCCAGCGCCCTCGAACCTCTGGGTTCGGAGGAGCTGGCCCGCATTATGCTGATCTATTCCAGCAACGTATTTTACGATCAAAAGGCCAAAGCACTAGGCAAAAATGACCACTCAAGCCTTGTCCCGGTTTCTGGAACCCGTGCGCGCGACCCGGCGCGAAACCCAGTTGTACCGGCGACTCATCCTTGAGGACCTGGCGCGCCTGTTTGGCACCGGGGTCGAGGACTTCGGCCATACCACGCGCGAGATGGTGGCGAGCTTGGATCTCGGCTACTCCCGGTTGCCTGCCAAAGCCCGGGACACTCTCATCCTCGGTATCCTCAAGCGCATCGACTCCCCCGAACTGGCTCCGTCCGGCGAGGGCCGGCAGGCGGACTGGGAGAAGGGGTGGTCCGAGAACCTCCACGAGTTCGTCGCTTCCGGTTGCGATCCTGCGAAGCTGATTCCGAAGTATTACAGGAAGAAGGTACCAATCCGCCTGGACGGGGACTATGCGATGCCTTCTGGAGATGACTTTGTTCTTCACTGGACTGCGGTCCTTAGGGACTGGCTGTTCCGGAAATACCTGGCCGAGGCCGATGCCATCTACGAGTTTGGCTGCGGGCCGGGGGCGCATCTGCACTGTTTGGCTTCGATGTTCCCCGAGAAACGGTTTTACGGTCTGGATTGGGCCCGCGCCTCGCAGGAGATACTGAGCCTACTGTCCAAGCAGCACGGCGGTCGGATCCAGGGCGTTCATTTTGATTTCTTCGCGCCTGATCCGCAGGTGCGACTGGAGCCGAACAGTGCGGTGTACACCTTCGGCGCCCTCGAACAGGTGGGGGACAGGCACGAGGCCTTTCTCCAGTTCCTCCTGGAGCAGGCGCCGAGGGTGTGCGTCAACGTCGAGTGTTTCGCCGAGTTGTACCACGCGGATAGTTTGCCTGACTATCTGGCGCTGAAGTACCACCAGAGACGCAACTACCTGGACGGCTACCTTACGCGGTTGCGCCAGCTCGAAAAGGCCGGACGCATCGAACTGATAAAGGTGCATCACCAATCCTTCGGCAACCTTTACCACGACTCCCACTCCTACGCGGTGTGGCGGCCCAAGGCCCGGGCCTGCTAGCGAGCCAATCCGACCCAACGCAAGACCCAAACAAGATGCTCGAAATCAAGACCACCAAACTCGAGGGAGTACGGCTTATCCGTCCGGCGACGCTGTTCGAAGACTTTCGCGGCAGCTACGTGGAACTCTACAACGAAGAGATCTATCGGGAGGCCGGCGTCCCCGCTCGGTTTGTGCAGGACGACATTTCTGTCTCGGGTCGTCATGTGCTCCGCGGCCTCCATGGTGACGAGGAAACCTGGAAACTGATTTCCTGCCTGCATGGGAAATTCTATATGGTTGTCGTGAACTACGATCCCGCCTCGCCGCAGTTCCGGCAATGGGAGTCGTTCGTTCTTTCCGACCAGAATCGGCTCCAGGTGCTGGTGCCGCCCCGGCACGGGCTGGGCCACCTTGTACTGAGCGAACAGGCCATTTTCGCCTACAAGCAGAGCACTTATTACAATCGGAGCAAGCAATTCACTCTTCTTTGGAACGATCCACAACTCCGCATCTGGTGGCCGGTGAGCCAACCCATCCTCTCGAGGCGCGACCAGGGCTTGGACTAAACCTCGCCGCGACGGACCGCGGCGGCGACAAGACTGAGCATCAAGGGAACCGAACATGACAACGAACCACCAAACGCACAAGAAAACACGCATCCTTTTCCTGCAATTGGAATTCCCCTGTTGGGAGCAGGCGCGTTCCTGGGGTTACCCTCACCACTTCGGAATCGAGGAGGGCCTGCTGGCCAACCAGGCCGAAGTGCTCGTGATTCCCGCCATGCACGACACGCCTTCGGCGGGGGTGACCTCCTGGCTGAACCGGGCGCGCGACCTGTGCCGCGGCAAAACGTTCGACCAGGTGTGGTTGACCATGGTTCACGTCCCCTACGAGGAGTCGTTCCTCGACTGGGTCGCCAGCCTTGCCCCCGTGCGGGTCGGCTGCCTGCTCGAGTCCCTGTCCTACACCGCGGAGGAAACGGCCCAGAATCCGCTCCTGGCGACCCGGCGGGAGTATGTGCTCGGCCAAATGCGCACCCTCACGCACGTGGTGTGCGCCGATGAGTGTGACGCCGAGATGATCGAGAGCAACCGCCGCGCGCGCGCCATTTGGTGGCCCACCATGGTCCCACGACGGCTCGTTTCCGACCACTATCAGCGGCCCGAAATCAAGCAGGCCGCCTTCTTCGGTTCTCTCTACAGCGCCGAACGCAAGCAATACGCGCAGTTGCCTGAGTTGCAGAAACTGCTGGTCCTCCCCGAGGCTCCAGAGCGTGCGACCAATTTTCCCGCGACTTTCGATGAACTCCATCGCCTGATCTTCAGCTACCTCTCCACCGCCCAGGTGACGGAGGAAGATGTCTTCCGGCAGTACGGGGACACCTTGCGCCGGGTCCGGCGTGGCGCGTTTGATGCCTGGATGACGGGTCTGAAGAAGTGGGGCGGTTTGGTCAATCTGCCCAGCTTTGGCAAGGTCTATACGAGCCGTGTCTGCGAGGCGATGGGCGCGGGCGTTCCCGTCCTCTCCTGGGACGTGCCTGACCGTCCCCGCAACAGGGCTCTGTTCGAGCCGGACCGGGAAATCCTTCTTTTCCAACGGGATCAACCTGCCCAGTTGGCGGAGCATATCCGGCATCTGCAAAACGATCCGCAGTTTGCGCGGCGGCTTACCAAGCACGCGCGCGCGAAGGTCTTGCGTTACCATACCTTGGATCACCGCATCCGCCAGACTCTCGATTGGATTCAGACCGGGTGCCAGCCTGACTTCGGCGATGGTCATGTGGTGGCGAGCTCCCAACCGCCGCCGGCCCCGGCCGAGGTTGCCCCAATTACCCCGGTCGCTCCGCTCGCCCAGAAGCGGACGGCTGCCGCTTCCACCCACGCGAGTTCATCGTCTCACGATGGCTTCTACGTCGATATGTTCGTGAAGGACCCGGCATGGTCTTCCCCCCAGCCAAACACCGACGAAAACTCGCGCTGGGCCAAAATCTCCGCGTTTCTTGACCTTATCCAGGCCCGGTCGGCGGAACAGGGCCACACCGCCCTCCGCATTCTCGACGTGGGCTGCGGGCGCGGGTGGCTGACGAATCTGGCATCAAAGTACGGCACCTGCCAAGGGGTGGAGCCTGTGGCCGCGGTGGTGGAACATGCGCGGCGACTTTTCCCAAACATCCAATTCCATGCCGGCACGCTCCAAACTGTGCTGGACCAGCCCGGTTTTCAGCCGTTCGACATCGTGCTCACTTCCGAGGTCATCGAGCACGTTCCGGACGCCGAGAAGCCAGGCTTCATCGCACGCATTCGACAGGCGTTGCGCCCTGGTGGCTTCGTGGTTCTGACCACGCCACGGAAGGAGGTGCAAGCCGTGCTCCAGAGGGAGCAAGCGCAGTCAAACCAGCCGGTTGAACAATGGTTGAGCGAGGATGACATCCGGGGCCTGTTCATTGGCAATGGCTTCTCGACGCTAGGCAACACTCGCTTGAACTACAACCTCCGCACGGCGGCCTACCTCCCCGAGCTCGCGGAGGCCGGTACCGAGAATCCGGACGTGATAGGTCTTTATCAGATCTGGGCCTTCGAGTCCATTCCCGTCCAGGAATCCAATGCCAATCCTCGCGTTCGTCCCGGCCAGGAGGGCGCGCCATCGAGCGCTGAAGCCGCCCGTCCCGCGGCGGCGCCGGTCAAGACCACGGTCTTCATCCTCACCGTTGGCGACATCACCTTCGAAAAATGCCAGGAAGCCCTGGCGCGCCAGACCCACTCGAATTTCAAACTCGATATCATACGGAATGTCTCCCCGTTTAGTGCCGCCGCGCAGGAGATGATCCGCCGATGCGACACGGAGTACTTCATTCAGGTGGATGAGGACATGATCCTCTACCCGCACGCGGTCGAGCGTATGGAAGCCATCATGGACTCCGCGCCGGACGATGTGGGGATGATCTGCTTCTTTCTTTACGATGAGGACCGGGAGACGAACATCCAGGGCATCAAAATCCATCGCACTCGCCCGATGAAGGGGGTTTCATTCAAGAACCTCAAGGCCAGCGAGATGGATTTGCTTGAGCAGATGGGCCGCCGCGGCATCCAGTGGGTGGCACACCCGGATGTCATGGGCCGACACGGCACCCTGTACTCTGTGGAGACCATTTACCACCGTTACAAATCGATGTACGAGAAGGATATCCGCACGTGGAACCTCCTCACCTGGGACATCCGCAAGAAGGCGGGCAAGTACGCGCAAACCGGGGATCCCCTCCAGCTCTTCGCCCTCCTCGGGGCCGCCCATGGGATTATCAACGCGCCGCTCGCTCCGGACGCGGAAAAGGATTTCAAACAGTACAACCTCAAATCGCTCTCGCTTCTCAAGCAGCTTCTGACGACAGACACCCCCTACACCATCCCTTACGAGCCTTCTCGCGCTCCGAAAGGATCTGGGAGCTCGCCCATTCCGTTTGAGCGGGTGCGGTGGAAGCAACCGGCTCAGGCCGCCAAAACGAGCGATCTCGCTGGCGCCGCCCCTTCCGCACCCGCGCCAACAGCCGGGCCGAAGCCCGCGTTGAAGCGGGACCCCAGGCTCTCCATCCTTCATACCGTCGAGTTCTACGCGCCACACACAGGCGGGGCTGAGATCGTGGTGCAGGAGCTGTCGCAGCGCCTGGCCAAACGCGGCCACCGGGTTACGGTCGCCACCACGGCCATGTCGGAGCGGACCTGTTCCGAACTCAATGGGGTGGAGATCAAGGGCTTTGCTGTGCAGGGGAAGCTGGCGGAGGGCATCCGCGGGGACGCCGCTTCCTATCAGCAGTTCCTTCGCGGCCATCCAGCCGAGGTGATGATGAACTACGCCGCGCAGCAATGGGCAACGGATCTAGCGTTTGATACCCTGCGCGACACCCGAGGCCGCCGGGTCAACATTCTTGCGCCGTGCGGCTATTCCGCCCTGGTGGACCCGCGCACGCTTCGTTGGCCGCAGTTCAAGGCCTACTTCGAGAAAGTCCTGCCAGCGGTATTGCCGCTCTACGATGCCGCGGTCTATCACTCGGGCATGTACAAGGATTTCGAATTTGGCAGGAACCTCGGTCTGCGCAACGGTCTGGTGATTCCCAACGGCACCGATGACGAGGAGTTTAGTCGCCCTCCCTCGATCAATTTCCGCGAGAAATATGGAGTCACCACTCCCTTCATCGGGCTGTGCGTGGCGAACTTCTACTCAGGCAAGGGTCAGGAGAGGGTCATTGAATGCGCGCGTGCCATGGGCCGCTCGGACTTCACGCTCGTCTTTATCGGTAAAGAAGGCGGCGATCTTGACACATTGCGCCAGCGTGCCGCCGGCTTGAACGTCCGCTTCCTGGTGGACGTTCCCCGCGCCGATACGGTCGCGGCCTTCCATGCGGCGCACCTCTTCTTGTTTGGATCCCACATCGAAGCCTCCCCGTTAGTGATCATCGAGGCCAAGGCGGCCCGACTTCCGTTCATTTCGACCGATTGCGGGAACGTGCGCGAGTGGCGCGGCGGAGTCGTCTGCGCGCCCGGGGAGATGGCGGGCCACGCCAACCGGCTGCTGAACGCTGAAGGCGCGCGCAAACAACTCGCCGAGGATGGCTGGCGCGAGTGGAAAGAGAAGCTCACTTGGGACGCGGTGGTGGACCAGTGGGAGGACCTGTATCTGCGGCTGCACCACGCGAACTGCCAACCCGAGCGCCAGCCCGAACCCTGCGCGGCGTCCGCTCCGGAGTTCTCCGGACCCGAATACGAGATTAGTCGCGGCCTCAGCCCAATGCCCGTCCGGACACCACCAGCGCAACGCCTCACCGCCAAGCCGGATCGTTCAGACGGGGTGTGCGGCATCGTCTTCAGCAAGGATCGCCCCCTCCAGCTTGATGCGACGTTGCGCTCCTTCTTCCGCCACTGCCAGGACCCGGCGGACGTTCGACTGAAAGTTCTGTATGCCGTTAGCGACGCCGCCATCGGGAACAGCTACGCGGCGCTCGCACGGGAGTATCCCGCCGTCGAGTGGGTGGTTGAGAGGGATTTTAAGACGGATTTGCTGAGGCTTGTCGAAGACTCGGAGTCGGTTCTGTTCCTGGTGGACGACAACCTCTTTGTGCGGGACTTCAGCGTGGCGGACGCGGTTGGCGCCTTGCTCAGAAATCCTCGGGCGCTAGGGTTCTCCCTCCGGTTGGGGAAGAACACCACCTCTTGTTACTCGCTTAACCAGGCACAGCGGACGCCGGCGTTCGCAGCGCTTGAGAAAGAGTTGCTCTGCTATGATTGGACTACGGCGGAGGCGGACTTTGCTTATCCGATCGAGGTGTCGAGTTCGATCTATAGGCTGTCTGATCTGAGGCCCTTGCTGGCAGGCCTCGACTACCGGAATCCAAATACGCTCGAGGGGGTGCTCTCCACGAACGCTGTTCGTTTTCACGCCACCCACCCTCTGCTCCTTTGTCCGCCACTCTCGCTCGCCTTCTGCGCGCCGGTGAACAAGGTGCAGCGTGAATGCGACAACCGGGCGGGGAAGCAATCCGATATGAGCGTGCCCGCTTTGGCTGGACTCTACGCCGCGGGGAGTCGTGTGGATGTGGCTGCATACGATGGCTTCACGCCCAACGCCTGCCATCAGGAGGTCGAGTTGCGCCTGGTGCGGCGTGAGTCGAACCCTCCCCGAGTGTCCGTCGTCATCCCCTGTTTCAACCAGGCTCATCTCCTGCCCGAGGCCGTCGCCAGCGTGCTGGCACAGACGTTTACGGATTGGGAGATCATCATCGTCAACGACGGCAGCCCGGACGACACCGCGAGTGCCGCGGAACGCCTCGTGCAGCAAAATCCCGGCCGGCGTATTTGCCTGCTCAGCCAGGTTAACCAAGGCCTGGCTATGGCCCGCAACAATGGCATCCGAGCGGCCAGGGGGAAATATATCCTGCCGTTGGACGCCGATGATTGCCTGGAGCCGTTGATGCTGCAGAAGACGGTAGCCGTCCTGGATCGGGAGCCTGAAACGCATATTGTGTACACCGATCTGCTTCGGTTTGGCGATGGGACCGGTGTCTTTCAGACCGGGGGATGGACCCTGGCCAAGGTCGCGGGCGTCAACCAATTGAACTACTGCTCGCTCTACCGGCGCGAAGTCTGGGAGCGGGTGCAAGGCTACAACCCGAACCTGACCTGGGGCTACGAGGATTGGGACTTCTGGATCGGCGCCGCCGAGCGCGGGTTCCATGCGCGACACGTTCCCGAGCCGCTTTTCCGCTACCGGATCAAGGCCGGCAGCATGCTCACCCGGGCCATGGAGCATGACGCGGAATTGCGGGCCCGCATCGTCCTCAACCACCCCGGCCTGTACGGTTCCGACTACGCCAGGTGGGCTCAGGGTGTCCTTCCGGATGCCAAACCGAATCCTCTGCCGTTGTCCTCCGCGGAGAGGGCGCAGGCCGAATTGGTGATCTCCACAGCGTGCGAGCAAGCCGGCGCCGGCAACGGAGCGACCGCACAGACGCTCATCCGCGAGTCGATGAGCCTGCTCCTGCGAGACGCCGATTTTGCCCATCTGGCCGGTCTGCAGCTCTGGCAACAGCGGCAGCTTGACGACGCGCAGACAGCGTTTGCCCGGGCGGCTGAACTGTCCCCGATCCTCCTTGAGCCCCGTCTCCTCCGTATTGGCGTGCTGGTCGATCTGGGCCGGATGGAGGAAGCCGAAACCGCCGCTCGTGAAGTGCTGCGGATCGACGACACTAATGTGGAGGCGCTGAAGCTTTTGGCCGGCCTAATGGCGAACCGCGAGCAGTATGACGAAGCCGCCCGGCTGTACTATCAGGTTCTGCAACAGAACCCGGCTGATGTGGGTATGCTGCTCGCCATGAGCGACTGCTTCATTGGCGTTCGTGACCTCGAGTCGGCTCGTTTGACGTGCGAACAGGTGCTCGCCCTCGCTCCGGGCAACGAGCAGGCCACTGCGACCCTTGCCAGGCTGGCGGGCTTGCGAGAGAAGCCCGCCCGGGGTGCGAACGGAAGCGAGATCGAGCAAGGACAATCGACAAAGGCGTTGCTGCCCGCCTCCTCGCCGGCCGTTTCGGTCGTCATTCCCTGCTACAACCAGGCAGAATACTTACCGGAGGCGGTTCAAAGCGTTCTCGAACAGACTTACCAGGACTTTGAAGTCATCATCGTTAACGATGGCAGCCCCGATGCCACCGGAGAGGTGGCGCGTCAGTTGGCCGATAAACACTCTGCCCATACCATCGTCATTCTCACCAGGCCCAACGGCGGGTTGGCCGATGCCCGCAATGCGGGCATCCGCGCCGCCCGAGGCAGGTACATCCTTCCCCTGGATGCGGACGATAAACTGGCACCGGACTTCTTGCGCGAAACGGTTGACCTCCTTGACCGGCAGCCGGAGATTGCCGTTGCCTACACGGACCTCCAATGCTTTGAAGGCTCGACCGAAGTGATCACGAAGGGTGAGTTTGGCCGGAACCTGATGCTCGAAAACCGTGTTGCGTATTGCTCCCTTTATCGCCGCGAACTCTGGGAGGCGGTTGGCGGGTACAATCCGAACATGAGCGTCGGCTACGAGGATTGGGATTTTTGGGTTGGCGCGGTGGAACGTGGGTTTCAGGGCCAGCGCATCCCCCAAACACTGCTTCGCTACCGGGTGAAGGCTCAGAGCATGGTCGGCCAGGCCATGAAGCGTCATCGCGAGTTGATCGCCCGCCTTGTCCTCAACCATCCCCAGTCATACGATGAGCCCTCCCGCAACCGCGCGGCCGAATTGCTGGCCCAGTATCCTCTTCCCGAACGCGATGCGCGCGCGCCAGGCATCTCGGTCGTGATCCCCTGCTGGGACCAGGCGAAGTACCTGCCCGAAGCGGTGGAGAGCGTCAGGCAACAAACATTCAGTGATTGGGAGATCGTGATCGTCAACGATGGCAGCCCGGATGACACCACCGAGGTGGCCACGCGGCTCGCGGCTGAGGGCGCCGGTCGGGTCACCCTGCTCGAGAAACCGAACGGCGGCCTCTCGAGCGCCCGTAACGCGGGGATCCGCGCTGCCGCTGGCGCGTATGCTTTCGTGCTGGATGCCGACGACCGGATCCGCCCCACCATGCTGGAACGAACCAAGGCCGCGTTGGATGCGAGGGAACAAGTGGGCTTTGCCTATTCGCACATCCAGCATTTCGGTGACTTGGATACGGTGTATCCCCTGCCCGACTTTGATCGCGCCACCCTTATCTCCAGGGACAATAATGTTTGTGGAAATGCGCTCATCCGCAAATCGATGTGGCGCCAGGTGGGCGGCTATGACGAAACCATGCGCGAAGGGTACGAGGATTGGAATTTCTGGCTCAGTTGTGTGGAGAAGGGTTGGGAAGGTCAGTGCATCCACGAGCCGCTCTTTTGCTATCGCAAACATGGCCAGACCATGTTGGCTGACGCCAACGCCAAACGGGAGCGCCTTCTTGCGCGTCTTATCCAAAACCATCCGAAGTTATACGATGCCCCCACCCGGGCTTGGGCCGTCGAAGTTCTCGGCCGCGTGGCGGGGGGCGCCGGCGCCCAGTCGCCAGGGAGTGCGGACAGGACTCCTGCGACAGGGACGTCTGTCCCAGAGCCTCTTGCCGCAGCCCCGAAGTTGGCACCCCCAGGCCCCGCCGCGCCTTCGCATGAGGTTCCCCCGGCGGAGGTCACGGTGACTGGCTCCGTCTCCACGCAGCCCCGGTTGCGTGTGTGTTACTTGATATCGAGCATCCTTGGGGTGACGGGCGGAAACCAGACGCTCCTCAAGCAGGCCGACGCGCTCCAACAGCGCGGGCACGAAGTGACTATCGTCACCTACACGCCCAAGCCCGACTGGTTCAAGTTCAACACGCGCGTGATCCAGGTCCCCGCCCAGCAACCCATGGCCTTGTTCGTCCCTCCCTGCGACGTGGTCATCAGCACTTATTTCTCGAACACTCCGGAACTGCGCGCGGCAAAAGCGCCGGTGAAGGTGTACTACGCCCAGGGCGACCAGTTCATCTTCGCGGATTCCGACATGCCCGACACCCCCGAGAACCGGCATTGGAAGGAACTCTCCCGCGCCTCCTACTTGCAGACCGGGATGCGGTTCGTCCCCAACTCTCACAATCTGGCTCGGACGGTGGAGCGTCGATACGGACGGAAAGCCGACGCCATCCTGCCCGTCTGCACAGACCAGACCGTCTTTCGTCCCTTGCAGCGCTCGGTGCCCGGCTCGAAGTTCCGAATCTTGATTGTGGGTCCCGATACGCGTGGCACCCAAATGGAACCCCTGCTCTTCAAGGGCATCCAGGACATCCACGACGGTTTGAAACTTCTGGCGGAGCGCTATCCGCACTTCACCGCCGTCCGCATGTCAGCCACGGGGCCGGAGATCTTCGCGCGCTTTCCCTGCGAGTTTTACATCGCGCCCGATGACGAGACCAAGACGATGCTTTACGGCACCTCGCACTTGCTGATTTACGCGTCGCATTACGATTCATGTCCGCGCCCGCCGCAGGAGGCCATGGCCGCGGGCTGTGCTGTGATCTGCACCTCCACCCCCGGCGCGATGGAGTACTGCCGCGACCAGGAGAACTCCCTGCTCATCCCGCTGCGCTCTCCCCAAGCGATCGCCGACGCCACCGAGCGGCTCGTCAAAGACCCCCCCCTCCGCGACCGTCTTGTCCAGGGGGGGCTGGCCACCGCCCGTGAGTACCCGCGCGAGCGCGAGTGGGACGAGTTGGAGGCACTCCTTTACCGGTTCATGGAAGAGGCGCGGCGGCCTGTTCCGCCCAAGCACGCTGACCGGAAGGCGATCGCACCCTCTGGCTCCGCCTCCGCACAGGCTGCCCCTCCACAGGGGCCTTCCACGCGCCCTGGGGCAGTTGTACTGCCGCCCGCTGGACAGTTGGGCTGGCTCAAGAACGCGAGTGAACTCCTCCAGAGAAAACAGTTGCGGAAGGCCTGGGATGCCGCTTGCGAAGCCGTTCGGGTGCGCCCGTTTCATCCTGAGGGCGTCCTATTGCTGGGTGAGATCGCCCGGGCCGCGGGGAATCCCCGCCTCGCGCGGCGTTGTGGCGAGCAAGCCCAAAAACTCGCTCCCAAGTGGAAGCCCGCGAGGAAGTTCATGAATGGACTGGGGGGCAAAGGCCAGGGCAACCCCCTGGATTGGCCGTTTCCTTCCCAGTCGGGGCCCGATAGCCAATCCCGCCTCACCGTGTGCGTTATCGCCCGGAACGAGGAGAAGTTCATCGAACGCTGCCTCGCCTCCGCGAAGGATGTCGCCTTCGAGATTGTGGTGGTGGACACCGGTTCCACAGACCGCACCGTCGCCATCGCACAAGAGCAGGGAGCCAAGGTGAGCCATTTCACATGGACCGACGATTTCAGCGCCGCGCGCAACGCCGCCCTCGAACATGCCACAGGGGATTGGATTCTGTTCCTGGACGCGGACGAGGAGCTGGCTCCGGGCGCTCGCGAGACTCTGCTCAAGGAAATGGCGGCGCCCAACGTCATGGCCTATCGCCTGCCTTTGGTGGACGTGGGCCGCGAGGATGAGGGGCGCAGCTACGTGCCTCGTCTTTTCCGCAACGCCCCTGGCCTCTTTTATGTGGGGCGAATCCATGAGCAAGTGTTTACCAGCGTTCTCGTTCGTTCCCAGGAATGGGGGCTGACCATCGAGTTGGGACAGACCGGATTGCTCCACTACGGTTACACCGTGGAGATGGTACAGAGCCGGGACAAGATCTCGCGTAACCTGCGGCTCCTCCGCCAGGCGGTGGAGGAACTGCCCAACGAGCCCAATCTGCTGATGAATCTTGGCCTCGAATTGACGCGCTCCGGCGAGGTGGCGCAAGGCATTGACTATTATCTTAAGGCCCGCGATCTGATGTCCGAGCAGAACCCGAAGGAGGTGCCTCCCGAGCTGCGCGAGGTGTTGCTCACCCAGTTGAGCGCACACCTCATGGGCGCGAAGCGGTTTCCCGAAGTGGTGAGCGTACTGAACTCGCCGCTGGCCCGAGCCGGTGGATTAACGGCTTCCCAGCACTTTGCCCTCGGCCTCGCGCTCATGGAATTGGGCCGGCACTCGGACGCGGTGAGCCAGTTTCGCGACTGCCTGGCCAAACGGGATTCGTTGGCTCTTACCCCCATCAACAGGGAGATCCGCGCGGGCGCTCCTTCTCATTGCCTGGCCAATTGCCTGGCGCGGGCCGGCGATCCCGCCGCCGCGGAGAAGGCCTTCCAGGACGCTCTGAAACAGTCTCCCAAGTCCCGCGGCGTCCGCTTCGATTACGCGCGGTTCCTCGCCTCCCGGGACCGGCAGGTGGAGGCGTTCAATTGGCTTCACCAACTGGTCTCCGAGAAATCGGACGACCTGGCGGCGTGGGTCCAGGGCGGCTTGATCGCCTTGAGCAAGCCGGAGTACACCGAGTTTGCCGGTGATTGGACCTCTGAGGCTCTCAGGCAGTTTCCAGAGCATCCGGTGATCCTGGCGCAGAGGGCGGAAGCGCTGCTCCTCAACCAGGATGCTGAGGGCGCCCTGGGGCTCTGGCGTCAAACGCAGTCCGAAGATCAGGCCTCCCAGTTGGCCGCGATGTTGCTGTGCCACTTGCTGACCGACGGCGCGCTACGCCCCGTGGCAACCGAGCTTGAACCTCGGGTCAGTGAGCGATTCCTTCGGTGGTACCAACGGTTGGTCCTTTGCGGGGCGAGCAAGCTCGTGTGGCTCCTGCATGAACGTATGGAAAAGTTGGCCCCCGTTCTACCCACAGCGGCGAAGGCCCTCGAGGCCGTCCTGGCGGAGGCCGGTTGCGCCCCGGCGCCACAGTAGCGCCAAGTCATCAGTCATCGCTAATCGGTCATCCGTTGGCCGATGATACTGCGGATCGAGGTGAATGCCTTGAATTGCGGCCCGCCACCAGCTCTCCTGCGTGGGCTGAGCGACCTGCGGATCACTATTCCTCGCGTGGAGGCGCGGAGTTCGCAGAGGAAAAGACCATTTCCCGTCTTCTCCGCGCTCCCTATGGCGCGACTTCCTGCTGGATTCTCGCCACCAGGTTGGCCAGCGGCTGTCGCAGAGCGTCCGAGAGGGTTGTCCCCGGTTCGAACTGATCTCCCGCCAAGAGAAACAAAATCACTTCTCCAGGCAGTTGGCCGAGCGTCTCGGCCAGGCGCAACGCGTCAGCCAGGGAAAGCGCATGCGTGCAGGGGATCCGAGCTGCGGCCAGCAAGTGGCGTTCGCCCGGATACGAGATGCGCAGAGAGGCTCCAACCGGGAATCGCGCTGTCGCGAGGGCGGCGTCAATCAAGACGAGCTCGTCCACCTCGTGGCACCAGTCCACAAGGTGCGCGCCGCCAGCCGTGTTCTGAATGACCTGAATGTGGGCCGGAAGGAGTTCGCGTAAGGCCGCCGCCGCCAGCATACCGGCCTCGTCGTCGCCCCGGTCGCGCGCGCCGCAACCGACAATCCGTATCCGTTTCATGCCAATAGCGAATCGAAACCCGACGGCAGGGCGTCCGTGCTACTTGCGTTCGAGAGTCACGCGCAGGAAGTGCGTGGCGCAGGAAATGCAGGGATCGTAGTTGCGAATCAATTGCTCGCAACGCCGTGTCATTTCGTCCTGCGCCAGGTGCATCACCTTGGGGGCAAACGCCGCCAGGTCCGCTTCGATCTGCGGCTGGTTCTGGGCGGTTGGCGGGACGATGGAGGCGGAACGCACCAAGCCGTCCGTGCCGATTTCATAGCGGTGATACAGAATCCCGCGCGGCGCCTCGGTGCATCCGTGCCCAACGCCGGCGCGGGGTCTCACTTCCACCGCCGGCACGTCCGGACGCTCGTAGTGCCGGATGAGCTCGAGGGCATGATCCAGGGCATAAAGCGTTTCAAAGCCCCGTGCCAGGAGGCTCTTAAATTGGTTGCGGCACGGAATCGCAAATCCGATTTCCGTGGCCAGGTCCTTAATGTACTGCGGGTAAAGGTCCCAGTTGATGTTCAGTCGCGCCAGCGGTCCCACAAGATAGGTCCCGCCGCCTTTAAGCCGGCCATGCAGCGCGTTGGAGTGCGGCTCGTGGCTCTCCTCGAAGTAGTCGAAGAACTGGTTGATGGGCACATCGAGTCCCCGGCTGGTGGTCAGATGACCTTCGTTAAGCGCCACTTCGTCCGAGTGCCGCAGCGCGACGCAGTCATAATCCATCTCCAGGTCCGGGTATTCCAGGGTCGCCAGGAATTTCAGCGCCTGCAACGCAAACGGGCGGGCCGCTTGCAGCATTTCGGCCACGCCTTCCAATTCGCCGCGAGTGGGCACGCGATAGAAGCCGCCAACGCGCACGTTGATGGGATGCACTTCGCGCCCGCCGAGCACGCGCACGATTTCGTTGCCCGCCTTCTTCAACTGCAAGGCGGCGACGACCGTGTCCCGGTGATCCGCGGCCATGCTGATAGCCGATTCGTAGCCGAGAAAATCCGGCAGGTGCAGCAAGAACATGTGCAGTACATGGGACTCAATCCACTCGCCGCAATACATCAACCGCCGCAACGCGCGGAGCTGGCCGCCGACCGTGATCCCGAACGCCATCTCGATCGCGTGGCAGGCGCTCATTTGATAGGCCACCGGGCAGATGCCGCAAATCCGGGCCGTGATGTCGGGCACTTCGGCATAGGCGCGCCCCCTGAGAAAGGCCTCGTAGAACCGGGGCGGCTCGAAGATCCCGAACTGAGCTTTCACCACGCGGTCGCCTTCAAGCTGGAGGCGCAGCGAACCTTCCCCCTCCACCCGAGCCAGGCCATGGACATCAATGACGCGCATTTGAGGATTCATGGCTTTGTTCATAGTCGTCGCTCGCGGTCTTAAAGGGTTCCAGGTAACCGTTGAATCCCCGGAGCAGCCGCACCACCTCCGGCTTGCTCATGCCAAATTGCTCCTCGAAGTAACCGCACAGGGACGTGATGTTGGGTGTCTCCATAGGGCCGAAGCAGCCGTAGCAACCGCGGTGGAACTTGGGACAAATCGCGCCGCAACCGGCCTGGGTGATCGGCCCCAGACAAGGCGTCTTCCGCGACACCATCACGCAGGGTGTCCCCTCGCGTTTGCACTCCAGGCACACGCTATAAGTGGGAATCTGCGGTCGGCGACCAATGAGCAGGGCGCTCAGCACTTCGACCAACTGATGTTTGTTCACAGGGCAACCGCGCAGTTCGAAGTCCACATAGACGTAACCGGCGACTGGCGACGCCACATCCAGCGTGGAGATGTACTCAGGATGAGCATAGACGCAGGCGGTGAATTCGCCCACGTCAGCCCAGTTGCGCAGCGCCTGGATGCCGCCGGAGGTCGCACAGGCGCCGATCGCGACCAGCACCTTGCAGTCTTTGCGGGCCTGGCGGATCAACTTCTCCTCGGCGGGTGTGGAGATCGAGCCTTCCACCAGCCCGACATCATACGGGCCGGGCAGCACCTGCCGGCGCGCCTCCAGGAAGTAGGCGATCTCGATTTCGCCGGCCAGTTCCAGCAACTCGTCCTCCAGCTCCAGCAACTGCAACTGGCAGCCGTCGCACGAACTGAACTTGTAAACGGCCAGTTTGGGCCGAGTCTGCGGCGGGGGTTTTGCGCTCATGATCAAATCTCCTCCTTCCCGAAAATGTTCTGGATGCTCTGATAGGCGAAGACCGGACCGTCCTTGCAGACAAACTTCGGGCCGTATTGGCAATGGCCGCAACGGCCCACGCCGCAGCGCATATTGCGCTCCAGGCTCACGAAGAGTTGGTCCGCCGGCACGCGCAGCCGCAGAATCTGCCAGGTCACGTAACGGTTCATCACGCGCGGGCCGCACACCATCACCGATGTCCGGTCCGGCCGCAGCCGCAAGCGCTTGATCAGGTCAGTCACCACGCCCACCGGCCCATGCCACTCCTCGATCGAGTAATCCACCGAGACGAGGGTGTCGAGCTTGCCCTCGTCCCGCCAGAGGTTCAACTCGTCGCGAAAGAGCAGGTCCGCTGGCGAACGTCCGCCGTACATCAGCACAAGGCGCCCGTACTGCTCGCGGTTGGCCAGCAACGAGTAAATCAAGGGTCGCAAGGGCGCGAGCCCAATTCCCCCCGCGACCATCACGACGTCGCGGTTCCTGCATTCCTTGATCGGCCAGCCGTTGCCAAACGGACCGCGCACGCCCAATTTATCGCCCACCCGCATCGTGGCGATGGCGCGAGTCACGCTGCCCACGTGCCGGATGGTATGCGCCATCCGCTCCGGCGTCGCAGGGTCGCTGCTGATCGAAATCGCGGCTTCTCCAACCCCAAACACATAGACCATGTTGAACTGGCCTGGCTGGAAACGGTAGCGACTCCGCAGGTCCGGATCATCAATTTGGAGGTAGTAGGTGCGCGTATTCGAACTCTCCTCCTTGATTTCCACAATCGTTGCCGCAGTCGGCACCATCGCTCGCGCCTCGTAGCAAATGATCTCGGACCGATCCTTCACGGGTGTCATGCCATCTCCATTCAGTCATTGGTGGAACTATTGCCCGCCTGCCGGGCCGCGTCCTGACGAAAGGCGGCGGCTTCAGCGGTGATGTCGATACCCACCGGACACCAGGTGATACATCGCCCGCAGCCGACACAGCCGGACATCCCGAACTGCTCGTGCCAATAGGAGAGCTTGTGGGTCATCCATTGCCGGTAGCGTGAGAAGCCCTCCGTGCGCACCGTGTGCGATCCCAGGTAGCTGAATTCGAGCGTGAAACACGATCCCCATAAGCGCCAACGCTCGGCCTTGCGCCGCGACAGATCGGAAGAATCATGCACGTTGCAGCAGAAGCAGGTGGGACACACCGAGGTGCAACTGGCGCAAGCAAGGCAGCGTTTGGCGATTTGCTTCCAGCGCGGGCTGTCCAAACTGCGCGAGAGCAAGTCCGGCAGCCCGGCAGTGTCCATCTGGCGCCCCATGTGTTCCCGAGACCGTTCCAGAACAAGTTCGTGGAGCCGGCGCTCGGGCGCGGTGGCTGGCCGCGACGCCAGCCTGGCAAACACGGAAGCACCCTTCTCGCTTCCCACCTCCACCGAGAATTCCCCGTTCAACTCCGTCAAGCACAGGTCGAAGCCCCGCTGGCAGCGGGGACCGGTGCCCATCGAGGCGCAGAAGCACGTTCCACCTGGCTCCGCGCAGTTCACCGCGACAATGAACGCCTGTTTGCGCGCCATCTGGTAGTAGGGATCAGCGATCTCCGAAGTCAAGATCTTGTCCTGGATGGCGATGGCTGCCAGCTCGCAGGCGCGCGCCCCCAACAACGCGTAGCGGGGAGGATCCTTGAGGCGCACGCATTGCTGCGGAGCCTGGTCGTTCCCGCCCTCCCGCAGCCCGGCGAAGATGCGCAGTTTGGGCGGAAAGAGGAACCGCTTCCATGAGTCGGCGCCGGGAACGTAACGGAAGCACTGCTGATGCCCATCTGGGGCAATGGAATAGCGCCCGGCCGCCTGCTGGTCTGAGCAGCCGACGGGCAGGTCGCTCAGAGACGCGATTTCGTCATAGACCAGCGCCCCTTCGTGGACGCGCGGGCCGATCACCGTGTAAGATTCCTCGCGCAGCAGGCGGATCAACCGATCCAACTCGCCGCGTTCCATGATGTGCAGCTTTCGGTTCTCCATGACGGTGTTCAACGGAGATTGCCGTCAGACGTGGCGCGGAAGATTGAGAACTTCTTTTTCGGCACGTTCATCTTTGCCGACCTTATGCCAGCCTCGGAGGGTGTCAAGCGGAATTCCGGAGGTTTTGCGAGGATAGCACAAGCGGAAAGAGCCATGTTCGACGACCCTTTTACGGCGGCGGATCATGGTTTGTGCAAACGATAGAATCTTCTGGCGTGGACCGGATCCAGCAAAAAGACATTGCGGTCCCCAAATTGGGCCGGGGCCACGCCCACGGGCGACCACTGGCTGCTCAAAGAATCAGCTTCCTCCAAAATAAAGCCTGCGGACAGGCCGGCGGGCCAGCTAATCGCGGGTTCAATCTCCAACAACAATTCATCGTGAGGTGGGTTTTCCGAAACCGTGAAGCTGGAGTTGAGGGATGCCCCGCCACTGGTCGGATTGGCCACCGATAGGGTGACGGCGCTGGTGGCGGCGATTAACGACGGCAAAACAACAATCGCCAACCGGTTGCTGCCCAGGTGTGTTGTCGGCTGAGGAACGCCTCCCCAGCGAACGACCGCGCCATTTTCAAAATTCCGCCCTTCAACGATGAGCAGAAAAGCATCACTGCCGGCCGGGACGGACGTCAAGTTCACGGAAGTGATGATGGGCGCCGGATAGATGGTGAAGACCAGGGTGGATGAATACCGACCGATCAGGTTGGTAGCGCTGCCGCCCGCAAACGGAATGAACACCTCAATGCGCGCCGTTCCCGACGCGCCCAATTGTTCCGCCCTGATCGCCGCAGTCAATTCCCGTCCGTTGACAAAAGTGGTGGGCAAAGTGGCGCTGTTCCAGCGAATGACGGCGTTGGGATTGAAATTGCCGCCCAGGGCATGGAGGGTGAAACCCGGACTTCCGACCACTCCAGAAGCCGGCTGAATTTCCAGGAGCCGAGGCGGATCGGAGGAAAGGACCTGGTCGATGACCAGCGCTATATCGCCAAATTCCCCCTGCACGCCATCGACGGCGATGTGATATTCCACGCCTGCCTCCGCGAGAAAAGTGACCTCGCTGGTGGGGTCCATCGCGCCCCCGCGATCATTGTTGCTCGCCACCCGGGCCAGGTTTGCCAAGGACGGCCCTGTAAAGACCGCCAGCAAGGTGTCGAAGGCGCTGCCGGCAGTGCGGATGGTGACGTCGGCAAAGTCCGGCGCGGTCCAGGTCCACCAGACCGAGCGACCGCCAGTGTGGCGGTCCACCAGTATGGGCTCCATGAGTTCGGCCGACGCGCCGGCATTATTGCCGGTGGTCTGAACGAAATAACCGCCCAACGCCGGAGCGGCGGCAAAATCATCATTAGCTACCACAGGACGCGGCAAGACCTGGAAATTGAATGTATCGGACCAACCGCCGCCGGGGTCCGGGTTCCAGAGGGTGAACCGATGGCTGCCTGCCCGCTCCAAATACACCTTGTCGAGGTAGCCCAGTATATAATTGGTAGTGCCCCCTTGCAGAGGCATCCAGGATTCGTTCAACAGCACGCGCGCTCCGGGAACAAGATCTGTGCCCCAGACACAGACCAGCATCGACGGATCGCCTGCAAAAGCCACCGCCGGCTCCAGGCGGGTCAAGCTGGGCGCTGGATTGCGTGGAATGACCTTGAAATGGATGACTTGGTTGGTCGAGTTCCCGGCCAGATCATAAGCCTCGGCCGTGAGCGTATAATCACCGAGCGGCAAATCCGGGCCGGCGGGCAGCGGAACCGAGTTGGTCCAACTATCGGACAACTCGCTAACACGCCAGTCCGCGAGGTTGCTGCTCCAGCCGGTCCCGGTCCAGAAATGGCGGTCGCTATCACGACACAAACTCAACGTCTGGTGACTGAGCCCGCTGCCGCCATTATCATCGCTGGCCATTCCTCGGACATAATAAGACGGCAAATCGACCGTCTCGGTCTGGTTGCTTGGCCACGTCACGTTGAGGGTGGGACTGGTCATGTCTATTGTGAACTCGCAGAGGGCAGGCGGGCCCAAATTGCCGGCGTGGTCCACTGCGGTGGCCCGGAGCATATAGACCCCACCGAGAAGGTTGGTGCCCGTCGGCAATGGACTGACGCAAGCCCAGTTGGTGTGGGACACGACACTGCCGAGTATTGCTTCCGAATCTTGCCAGTTGGTACCGTTCCAGCAGACATAGATCTGGAAGGCTTCCCAGTCGATCGTCTGCCAGCGCAGCTGTCCAAGGACCAGATGGACCCGTTCGATACCGCTGCCGCCCAGGTTGTCTTGTGTGTCGCCTTCAATGAACGGTAACTGGTTGACAACGGCGACATGGGTGGGGTTGGTGAACGTTGGCGCCGGCGGAGGCGTGCGGTCGACATAAACCGTGCTGTAAATCCAATTGGAACTTCCGGCGCTATCTTTCACGTACGCCAACACGGAATATTCGCCTTCGAACAGTTGGTCCCCTTCGGGCAACGCGCCGGTGTAATACCAGCGGTTGCCGCTGACCGTCGTGGGCAGGACGACGTTATGCCGGTCCCACCATTCCGAACCGGTCCAATCCGCGCTGGTTATGCCCTGCTCGGCTTCCCAATGGTAGGTCAAGTAAAGGAAAACCTCGCTCACGCTCAATCCCGCGGTGACGTTGGCGAAGCCTGACAAGGAGGGAAAGAGCGTCGAGCAGCTCTGGCCATTAGTGAGCCCGTACAAGGATAGGGTGGGAATATTGCGGTTCACCCAGAAGTTGACGGCGTTTCCCCAAGTCGAATTGCCCGCCTTATCCCAGGCTCGGGCCCTGACGTTGTATTCGCCATTAAGGAGGTCGCTGCCAAAGGGCAGGTTGGTGGCCAAGCCCCAACCGATTTGAGGCGCCCGGCCGGGCGGACTGGGGAGCCAGACACCCGTGGTTTCCAATTGTGGCGGCGTGGAATAGAGGGTGGAGGGCTTCCATGCGGCGCCATCCCAGAAAGAACGGTCGCTGACGCGTTGGAGGATGAAGGTAACGTGTCCAATCCCGCCCCCGTTGAGATTATCCACGGCGGTGCCGGCAATGTTACTCAAGATCGGGATTGTCGATTGGTTTGCTGGGAAGCTGATGGTTGGGGGGGCCGGGGGGGTGCGGTCGATGGTGAAGGTGATGGTCTTTTCCCCCGTGTTGGCGGCGCGGTCCGCGGCCCGGACGCGATAGGTATAAACCCCCTCTCCTAGAGCGGTAAAGGAGGGCAAGGTGCTGTTTGTCCAGAGGGCGGTGACCTGGGGCCGATATGGGGACTCGAACGGGTCAATCCAATTCCTCGGATCGAATCTAATAATCATCTGGTATCCGCCGTCCACCCACCCGTTGGTTTGGACCGGGCTGCCGTAGAGATTGTGCGACATTTGACCGTCGGACCAATATTTGTTGTCACTCCGGCGTTGCAGGCTGGCCTCGATATAATAAACGTCGCTAGTCTCGTCCCAGGTGGTGCCAAGCGCACGGGGCATTTCGGTCAGCACGGCGCGGTTCTCCGGCCAGGTAATCTCCACCTTGGGCGGCGTGCGGTCCACATGAACCCGGGCACCCGCCATTTCCAGCATGCCAAGAGAACATTCGCAAAATGAGCCCGCCCACTCTGAAAAGACATAAATCCAATAGGCGCTCTCCGGCAAATCGGCATCTTTAGGGGCCGGCGCAGCGAGATGCCAATCTGTATCATTCACGATTGACAGCCAATTGGGATGGACGGTTTGGAGGCGGGGAAGATCCTCGTATGTGTTACCGCTTGGCGCAACCCAGACCGATCCGGTCCAGTATTTGCCATCCTGCTCGCGTTGAATGGAAACCCAGAGATCGCTCATAAAACACCAGGTGGATGGCCGATGGACCCAACCGCCAAGGTAGGAGTAGGGGTCGTCAAAACGGGTAAACTGGCCAAAACCCGATGACAGGGCCAGGGTAGAATTATAGATGCGGTCCTCATTGACCAGCATATGCGCCTGAAGCGAAGCTGGCCAGTTGTTGCCGCATCCCAGCGCCAGCAGGCATCCAAAGAATATCTTGGACGGGTTCATAATCACTATTGGTAATTTGCTTTCGACGCTTTGCAGTTAAGGAAGCATTGCTTGTTCCTCCGGACCTACCTCGCCGTCGATTGCAGTCGCTAACTCAGTTTTGGGCAGCGGGCGGTCGAGTTTACAGACGAGAGTTCTCGTCTCCCTGTCTCCTTTTTGGCTGGGTCGGCACACGGGACAAGACAGGGATGGAACTTCTGGATGTCGTCCCGTTGAGGGCCAAAGCACCAGCCTTGAGCGAGCCGCTGGGCGGCTCAGAAGTCGGCGGCGTTCTCGGCGAGAAGCTCGATCCATGGAAGAAGAACTGGGGGAAGGTCCACACCCCCGATCGAAATCGGTTGCGTTTGACAGTTCATGCGCCGAACATGGTAGCGATCATCGGGATCTATGCAAGCACAAAGAACGGCGTGTTAACGGTCACACCCAGAGCAATGGGCGGCGCTGCCGCAGCAGATTACACAGGCGGGCGTCCCCACCGCGCCGTCTTGGACGTCGGAACGCGTGCGCTGCCCGCCTGCGGAGAGGGTGCCCTCACCCAGTCCCCTCTCTCCAGGGAGCGCGTAGGCACGTCCCTGGAAAACGTGATGGTGATGGATGAGGGTGTGACCCGACGCCGTGGAATATATTGTGTGACCGTGTTCCTGAAGCATCGCCGGGCTGGAGCGTGTGACCCCTTTGGCGCACAGCAACCTCCGCGCCGAAGGCGCAACAAGCCGCCAGCCCAACCCTGCGCGATCGGGTCTTGAACGGTCGTCCGAGACGTGCATACTGTCCGCATGGCAAACGAACCTGTGCTGCACATCGAGTTACCCGGCATACCCAAAATCAAGAGCGGTAAGGTCCGCGAGATTTTCGATCTCGGAGACGCCCTCTTGTTGGTGGCCACCGACCGCATCTCCGCCTTCGACTGCATCATGCCCAACGGCATTCCGCGCAAAGGCGAGGTGCTTACTCAATTGTCCCACTTCTGGTTCAACCAATTCGAGAGCCTGATGCCCAACCATCTCCTGGCCAAGTCCGATGAACCGCTGCCCGAACGCCTCCGTGCATTCGGCGCCCTCCTGGCGCGGCGGAGCATGGTCGTCAAGAAGGCCGCCCCCCTCGCCATCGAATGCGTCGTCCGGGGTTACCTGGCGGGCTCGGGCTGGAAAGAATACAAGACGAGCCAGACCGTTTGTGCGATTCCCCTACCCCCCGGGCTCGCGGAGTCCGCGGAGTTGCCCCAGCCCATCTTCACCCCCGCCACCAAGGCCGAAACCGGTCATGACATCAACATCTCCTTCGGCGAGGCCGAAAAAATCGTGGGCGCGGCCATCGCCGCCGAGGCCCGGAGCGCCAGTCTTGCGCTCTATACCCGCGCGCGCGACTACGCCCGTCAGCGGGGAATTATCATCGCCGACACAAAGTTCGAGTTCGGCATCTTCAAGGGCAAACTCATCCTCATCGACGAGGTCCTCACGCCGGACTCCTCCCGATTCTGGCCAGCGGCCCAATACCGGCCCGGACGCGGCCAGCCGAGCTTCGATAAACAGTTTCTCCGCGACTACCTCGAGACCCTCGCCTGGGACAAAACGCCCCCCGCCCCCGTGCTGCCCGCGGAGGTTGTGGCCCAAACCCAGGCGAAGTACCTCGAGGCGTACCAGCGGATCACGGGCCTGGCGCTTTGATGGACACCCTCGTCGAGGATTTCCTCCAATACCTCCGCAACGAACGGGGCCAGGCGGCGCACACCCAAAAGACGTACAAGGCGTTGCTGGACAAATTCGTTTCCTGGGCGGGCCACGAGGGCATCACCGACTGGGCGGCGGTTGATCTGGACCACTTGACCGCCTTTCTCCAATACGAGCGCGAGCGTCGCCTCGAGAGTCCCCACCCCGCGCCCGGGCGAAAACTCAGCTCGGATAGTGTCTATCTCGAGATTGCGGCCCTCCGCGCGTTCTATCGATTTTGCGAGCAGGAGAAACTCCTTCCAGCGAACGTAGCCGAAAACCTCAGCCTCCCGCGCCGGTGGCAACGACTGCCCAAAGCGCTCTCCTCGGAGGAAATCGAGAGGTTGCTCGCCCCCCCCACGATCGAGACACCAAACGACCTGTGCGACCAGGCCATGCTCGAACTCGCGTACGCCTCCGGATTGCGGCTCGCCGAGCTGCGCGACCTTCGGCTGGAACGACTGCACCTCGACGCGGGCTTCGTCACGGTCATCGGCAAAGGAAACAAAGAACGGGTCGTGCCTGTGGGGCAGCCCGCTGTGGCGGCGCTGCGGCGCTACCTCGACGTCGGACGCCCGCAGTTAGTCACCGCGCGCACGCCTGCCAGCGTCTTTCTGACCTCGCGCGGCACTCCTTTTGCCAGCGTCACTCTCTGGCTTCGGGTCAAGAGGCGAGTCCGGCTCTCAGGCATCAAGCGCAACATCACCCCGCACATGTTGCGCCATAGCTTCGCCACCCACCTGCTCGACCACGGGGCCGACCTGCGTGTGATCCAGGAGCTTCTCGGCCACGCTAACATCAGCACCACGGAGGTTTACACCCACGTGGCCAACTCCCGCCTGCGCGAAGTCCACCGCCAGTTCCACCCCAGAGGCTGAGCTTCCGGCGGATCACCGGCCTTTGAACCGGTGCATCATGACGCGTTTGAGTTCCCGGTCGGACTCCCTCTGCTTGATATCGTCCCGCTTGTCAAACTCCTGCTTCCCCTGGCCCACCGCCAAGGCGACCTTCACTTTGTCCTTCTTCCAATAGAAGCTCAAGGGCACAAGCGCGTAGCCTTTCACACCGCTGAACTCGGATAACTTGCGAATCTCAGACTGGTGGAGCAAAAGCTTGCGCACGGCCAGCGGCTGGTGGTTGTTCCGGTTTCCCTGTTCATACTCGTCAATATGGGCGTTAAACAGGAACACCTCCCCGTTGTCAACCCGGGCGAACGCGTCCCCTATCTGGCCCCGGCCCGCGCGCAGAGACTTCACCTCGGTTCCATGAAGCACGATGCCGGCTTCGAACGTCTCGAGGATGTGGTAATCCCGGCGCGCTTTGTGGTTGGTAACGATCTCAGCCATACATGGAAAAAGCCAGAAGGACGCCCTTCTGGCTTCGGAAAGCGTTTACAGAGGCGCGTCCGATCAGCCTCTCCTGCGTTTCTTGCCGGCAGTTTCGCTCGCCGGGGCGTCGGGGAGCACCTTCCACAGGAGCTTATCTTCCAGCAACTCGAGCAAGGCGGTGTCCGCCGCGCCCAGATTCTCGGTGCTGACCACCATGGGACGGCTCGCCGAGCCACCGCCGGAATTCAACTGCCGCACCCGTCTCGAGATCAGATTGACCAGGATGTTAGGGTTGACGATTTTCTCTAAGGCTCTTCTGCAAAGTTCGCTATTCAAAGTAATAATCCTATTCAGTTCGAATCAGAACTCTCAATCTACCACATGGGCCGGAATTGGCAACAGCAAATTCGGGGCGGCGAATTCGGAAGCTCGGAACGGGTCAGGTCTCCGACCTGACGCGCTCTGGAGGTCCGTTCTCCCCGACGCCGGGACGGCGGAAGCGTCCTCGGAGCCGGAGGCTCCCGGAACCGTCAGACCAGAGGTCTGCCCCACGCCGGCAATCCGCAATCCGCAATCGCGATCCCACCCTATTCGCCGGTCTTGGAGTCGGGGACGCACCAGAGGAAGCCGGGCTTGTTGTGGAGTTGTTCGTTCTTGAATTGGTTGAAGGAAATAAAGTGGACCTGCCCGCTGAACCCCATAATCACAGCGCCTTTTTTGTGCCGACGTCCGATTCCCTCGTCCTCCCGCGGATACTGGCTGGCGTCCATCCCCACGTTGGGGCCGTACGTTCCGCCAAAGTTCTTGATGTCCGGCTCCCACATCGCGTAAGCGGCGGGGTTGAAGGCGCCCAGCTTATACGAGGTCCTCTCGAAACGGCCGAAGGCGCACACGGCGCCGTTCATGACGTAGCTGGAGATTCGCTGCCCACGTTTCTGCCAAGAGACGCTGTTGGTTTGGTCGAGTGGACAGTTGTAGGCCTTGCGCTCCTTAACGTAGGGCCAATAGAGACCGGCCTGGACGTACTGCAACTCGTTGGTCTTCACCGGGTCCGGAGCCCGTCCGCCCACGGGCATGTAGAGCCAGCCCGGGCCGTAGCTGTTACCCCAGTTCGGGTACGGCATATAGTCGTTGTTGTCGCTGGCGTACATGTGCATCGCCAACGACAACTGCCTGTTGTTGCCCACGCACGCCGTGCGCTGAGCCTTCTCTTTCGCATTCGCGAGGGCGGGCAAGAGCATCGCCGCGAGGATGGCGATGATGGCGATGACCACCAGCAATTCAATCAACGTAAAAGCGGCCCCGCAGGCCCGCTCCGGGAAGAACGGTCTTGGAGAGTGCATGGGAGATGGTGATGCCGCGGTTACAGTTCCGCTCCCCAACCGTTCGCTCAAGGCGCGGCGCAGGCAAACCGACGGCGGAACCGTAGTGCGCATGACAGAGCCAAATCAGCATCATTCGCCCTGATTGTCAAGGCAAAGAGAAAGACAGTGAAAAAGAAAATGCCCCTCTTTCCGAAAATGCTCGAAGCTCTTGCGGCGGGCTAGCTTGGACTCAAAACTCTACCCACCTTCCGAAACTGCCGAGTCAAATGCGGCGGCGCGCTTACCTCTTGTCCTGATGCGCCTTCTCCCACGCCTCGGTGAACCAGTCCACGGGGTCTGGCGCCGAAGGCTTGACAGGAGGCCTGGGACGGGCGGGCCGCGCCGGCCCGGGGGCGGTCTTTGTTCCGGCGCTGCCACCCATCTCAGGCTTGGCCTTCATCGATAGGGCGATCCGCTTTCGCGGCAGGTCCACCTCCACCACCGTCACCATGACTTTCTGGTGGACCTTCACCACTTCGGCGGGGTCCTTCACAAACCGATCCGCGAGCTGGCTCACGTGGACGAGCCCGTCCTGGTGCACCCCAATATCCACGAAAGCACCAAACGCGGTCACGTTCGTCACGATGCCCGGCAGCTTCATCCCGGGCTTCAGGTCCTCGACCTTCCCAACCCCTTCCTGGAACGCGAAGGCCTCGAACCGCTGCCGCGGATCGCGCCCCGGTTTCGCCAGCTCGGCCATGATGTCGTTGAGGGTGGGGATGCCGACAGTGGGGGTGGCGTACCTCGGGAGCTGCACCTTCTGGCGCAAGCCGGCGTCGCGGAGCAGGTCCTGCACGCCGCACCTCAGGTCGGCGGCCATGGCGTCCACAATGCCGTAGCTCTCCGGGTGAACGGCGCTCGCGTCCAGGGGGTGCGCGCCATCGCGGATCCGAAGGAAGCCGGCCGCCTGCTCGAACGCCTTTGGCCCCAGGCGCGGCACGCTCTTGAGGTCAGCACGGGACTTGAACGGCCTGAGCTCGTTCCGGTAGCTGACAATGTTCCCGGCGAGCGTGGGGCCGAGGCCAGAAACGTAGCTGAGCAACTGCTTGCTGGCGGTATTCAGTTCCACGCCCACGCCGTTGACACAGCTCATCACCACATCGTCCAAACCGTGCTTGAGAGCGGTCTGATCCACGTCATGCTGGTACTGGCCGACCCCGATTGATTTGGGATCGAGTTTCACCAGTTCGGCCAGCGGGTCCATCAGGCGGCGTCCGATGGAAACGGCGCCCCTCACGGTCAGGTCCTGGTCGGGAAACTCCTCCCGGGCGACCTCGGAGGCTGAGTAGATGGAAGCGCCACTCTCATTCACCATCACCACCGGAATCGTAGAAGGCAGATTGATAGCGCGAACGAACGCTTCCGCCTCGCGTCCGGCGGTCCCGTTGCCGATAGCGATGGCCTCGATCTGGTATTTCCCGATGAGCGAAAGCAACGCCTCCGAGGCTTCGCGCACTTGGGCTGCGGAGGACGCCGTCGGGTAGAGGACGTCATGGTGCAGCAGTTTCCCCTGCCGGTCCAGGCAGACCACTTTGCAGCCCGTGCGGAACCCGGGGTCGATGGCCAGGACGTTTTTGCGGCCCAAGGGCGCCGCCAGAAGCAGTTCGCGCAAATTGTCCGCGAAAACACGGATCGCACCGATGTCCGCCTTTTTCTTTGATTCAATACGCACCTCGACCTCGATGGCCGTGCCGAGCAGGCGCTTGTAACTGTCGTGGACGGCAAGGCGAACTTGGTCGGCGGCAGGCCCGCGGCCGGTGACGAACATCGGCTCGATCAGGTCGAGCGCCTCTTCCTCCGGCGGCGTGGTGCGGACCATCAGCACCCCCTCCGTCTCGCCCCGGCGGATGGCCAGCAACCGGTGGCTGGGAATCGTGGCCACCGGCTCGGTCCAGTCGAAGTAGTCCTTATACTTTGCGCCGGCTTCCACTTTATCCGACATCACCTTCGAGCGCACGGTGCCTTTCTTCCAATAGAGATCCCGCAGCCCGGCTCGGGCTCGAGCGTTGTCACTGACACGTTCGGCAAGAATATCGCGCGCGCCGGCCAAAGCGGCTTCCGCACTTTCAACGCCTTTTTCGGCGCTCACGAACGCCCTCGCCTCGACGAGCGGGTCCGCCGTGCTTTGATTGGTGAAAAGGAGGTCCGCGAGTGGTTCGAGCCCTTGTTCCTTGGCGATGATGGCGCGGGTGCGTCGTTTGGGGCGGTAGGGCTGATAGATATCCTCGAGGTCGGTGATCGTTTCGGCGCCCGCGACCGCGGACTTGAGTTCGTCGGTGAGCAGGTTCCGCTCCTGGAGCGACTTCAGGATGGACTCGCGACGTTGGTCCAGCTCCAGCAGCGCGATCAAACGATCGCGGATGCTGGTGATGGCGACTTCATCGAGCGTGCCAGTGGCCTCCTTGCGGTAGCGGGCGATGAAAGGGACGGTGGCGCCTTCGGCGAGCAGCCGGGCGGTGGCGAGCACCTGGCGTGAATGAACCTTCAGTTCACTCGCGATCTTGGAAATATAGACTTCGTTCATCATTCAAGCGGATGGCATCTCTAGCGGAGGCGGGACCGCATGTAAAACGGATTCGAGCCCCCCTGCCCTTTTGTATCGAGCTTCGGAGTCGCGACGAATGGGTGGTGATTGCCTTTCTATCCCGCCTGTGCGAGAAAGAGCGCAGTCATGATCGAATACATGCTTCTGGCTAGCAGTTCCTTGTTCGTCATTGTGGACCCAATCGCCACCGTGCCGGCCTTCCTGGCCATGACACCCGGCGATACTCCGCAACAGCGGATGAAAATGGCGCGCCTGGCCTGCGCCGTGATGGCGGGCATGTTGGTCCTCTTCGCGTGGGTGGGACTGCCCATCTTCAGACTCCTGGGCATCAGCATGCCGGCCTTCCAACTCGCCGGGAGCATCGTCCTGCTCCTGGTGGCCATCGACATGCTGCGCGCCCGCCGTTCGCCCGTGCACGAGACGGTCGAGGAGACGGATGCGGGCCTGGCCAAGGCCGATATTGCCATCACTCCGCTCGCCGTCCCCATGCTTGCGGGCCCCGGCGCCATCACCACCGCCATCCTGCTCCAGAAGCAGGCGGACACTCTTGGCAAGCAGTTCGCCTTGCTTCTCTGCATTCTCCTGGTTGCGGGCCTCAGCTATCTCATTTTCCACCTCTCGGCGCACGGCGCGAAATGGCTGAGCCCCATTGCCCTCCGATTGGTCACGCGCATCATGGGACTGCTGCTGGCGTCCCTGGCCGTGCAGTTCGCATTCGACGCCATCAAGACCCAGTTCGGAAGAGGGTAGTTCCAAGCGAAAACACCGTCTATGTTTCATACCATAAAAGTCCTGAGTTTGGTCTCACTGTTGCTTCTGACGATTCCGACCCTGTCGGCCCTGCCGGCTGAGGTGATTCTGATCCGTCACGCGGAGAAACCAGCGGACGAGTCAAACCCGCACCTGTCTCCGCGCGGCGAGGAGCGCGCCCGCGCACTGGTCACGCTTCTGACGACCAACCCGGTGCTGACCGCCCACGGCCCGCCGGTCGCTCTCTTTGCCAGCCGAACAACAAAACAAGGAAACGGCAGCCGCCCCTCCGAAACGCTCGAACCCCTGGCCGCGCGCCTGAAACTGCCCATCCACGTCCCCTACGCGGCCAAGAACAGCGCCGCGCTGGCCAGAGCCATCCTCCAAAACCCCGCCTATGACCGGAAAACGGTGGTCGTCTGCTGGGTCCACGAAAGCCTGCCCGACCTGGCGGAGGCATTCGGCGTGAAGCCCAAGCCAGGCCCGTGGAAGAAAAACGTCTATGACCGCGCGTGGCGGGTTGTGTTTGAAGGAGGCGAAGCGGTTCTGCGCGATTTCCCCCAAACCCTCCTCCCGGGCGACGCGATTTATTGAGGCGCGGTCCCGGTTGAACGGTCTGGCAAGGACCGGTCTCGTGCGAAGCGCGAGCGGAACTTTTTTGTCACGGCGGGTAACTACAGAAGACATGACAACGAAAAGCCGGCTGACGCCTCGGGAGGTCTATCAGCAGATCACGACCAACATCGAGCGCGTCATGCGCGGCCAGGCGGCCGCAATCCGCAAGCTGCTGGCGGCGCTTGCCAGCGGCGGCCACGTGCTTCTGGAGGATTACCCCGGCACGGGCAAAACCACGCTCGCCAAGGCCCTGGCCCGCTCGATTGACGCCCAGTTCAAACGGATCCAGTTCACTCCGGACCTCCTCCCCACGGACATCCTCGGCGTCTCGATCTACAACCAGCAGGACCAGCGGTTCCACTTCCGCGAAGGACCCGTCTTCACTCACATCCTGCTTGCGGACGAAATCAACCGCGCGTCGCCCCGCACCCAGTCCGCCCTGCTCGAGGCCATGGGCGAACAACAGGTCAGTGTCGAAGGCGACCGACGCCCGTTGCCGGACCTCTTCTTCGTAATCGCCACGCAAAACCCAGTCGAGTTTCGCGGCACCTATCCGCTCCCCGAGGCGCAGATGGACCGGTTCGCCATGCAGTTCAGTCTCGGGTATGTATCGGCGGAGGAGGAAGTGAGCATCCTTTCCGAGCACGAACGCAACCACCCGCTGGACGACCTGGCCGCGTGCGTCACACTGGCGGACATGTTAAGGATGCAACATGCCACTCAGGATATCCGCATCAGTCTCGAACTGAAGCGTTACATCGTGGATCTGGTGGCGGCAACACGCCCGGCAGCGGGCGTGCAACTGGGCGCAAGCCCCCGCGCGTCGCTCGCCCTGATGAAGGCGGCGCAGGCTGTGGCGCTCTTTGACGGGCTCGAGTTTGTAACGCCGGACCAGGTCCAGGAAATGGCCACACCCGTAATCGCGCACAGGCTTGTGCTCGAACCGCAGGCCCGGTTCTCCGGCCTGACCGCGCGCGGCGTGGTGGACGAGATACTCAAGAAGGTGCCCGCGCCCGCATGAGATGAGCCCGTGACGGCGTGGACCCACCGCCGGAAGAACGCGGATGATTTACCGCCTGATATACCACATCTACCGCATCGTTTCAAGCACGCGGCGCTGGATAATGCGCCGATTCACGCCGGCGGGCCTGGCGGTTCTCGCAGGACTTCTGATCACTGCCGCCCTCGGGACTGATACCACGCGGAGTGTCGCGCACAAGGCCTTTGCTTTCCTCCTGGCACTAACCCTCGTGTCGATGAGTTGGGCGCTCTGGTTTCGCGGGCGGTTCGCGGGGGAACGCTGGCTGCCCCAGTTCGGGACTGTGGGCACGGCGATGCCCTACCGCGTCATCATCCGGAACCGTACCCCACGCCCGCAGCGCGGCTTGATTTTGATCGATAACCTCGCCGACCCGCGCCCGGGCCGCAGCGAGTTCACCGCCGAACTTAAGCGGGACGCTGCCCGGTCCAGATCTTTTCGCGTCGGCAAAAACAGGATAAAGCCGTCCCGGCCCATGGCCCGGGCCAAGCCGCAACCGATCCCATCGTTGCCTCCCAACGGGACCGCGGAAGCGTGGATGGAAATCACTCCGCTGCGACGCGGGGTGGTAAGGTTGACCGGGCTCAGCGTGGGCCGATCCGATCCGCTCGGCTTGTTCTTCTCATTCGTTGCGCTGCCCAACCCGCAGTCGGTACTGGTCCTGCCAAAGCGCTATCTTCTCCCCCCGGTTGCCCTGCCAGGCACGATGAAATACCAGCAGGGAGGCGTGGCACAGGCGTCCTCGGTAGGCGAATCGGAGGAGTTCGTGGCCTTGCGCGAGTATCGCCCGGGAGATCCGCCGCGGAGGATTCACTGGAAAAGCTGGGCAAAGGCGGGCCAACCGGTTGTAAAGGAATTCCAGGACGAGTTTTTCGTGCGGCACGCGTTGGTGCTGGACACATTCCTCGACGCCCCCGAGAGCGAGCTGTTTGAAGAGGCGGTATCGGTGGCCGCCTCCTTCGCCTGCACCATCCAGACGCAGGAGTCGCTGCTGGATCTCATGTTCGTCGGCCCGCAAGCGTTCTGTCTGACCGCGGGGCGCGGGCTGGCGCACATGGAACAGATGCTCGAAATCCTGGCCTCCGTGCGCCCTTGTCGGGACAAGGGGTTCGAAGCGCTCAGGCAGTTGGTGCTCGATCACGCCGGAGCGGTAAGCGGCTGCATCGTCATCCTGCTCGCCTGGGATGAACCGCGTCGCGAACTGGTTCGGCAGCTCAAGAACCTCAACGTGCCCATGGTGGTGCTGGTGATCGCAAAAGGAACCGGGAGCGCGTCCGGGGTGACAGCGGCAACGGCGGAACAGCCGGAGCGGTTCCACATCCTGGAAGTGGGGAGGATTGCCGAAGGGCTCTCGAGGCTATGAAGACACCTCCCCTGCTTTTGGCGGCCG
>ORJL011785318.1_pt1 | contig 47243 bp, 28 predicted proteins | sample 1779941 | NCBI WGS metagenome assembly ORJL01 (sample SAMEA104232317, study PRJEB22302) | groundwater metagenome | biome: forest; feature: aquifer; material: groundwater | place: USA | collected 2011-08-07 | depth 5.8 m | reverse complement strand
TCCGACTTCGGCGGCGCGGCGTCCCAGTCATAGCGCGCCGGTGAGAGAGTCTCCTGGGAGTTCAGGGCCTCCTCCCAGGTGATCTTCTGTCCGGTGTAGGTCGCCATGCGGCCCAGGATGGCCATCAGCGTGCTCTTGGCCATATAGTCGCCGTTGTTGATCGGCTGGCCGCTGCGAATGCTCGCGAACAGCTCGTCATGCTCGGTCTGCGACTGGTTGTTCCTCACGCCGCCATAGCTCCACTTCGAATCCGAGGTCATGAACAACCCGCGCTGGCTGACCGACGCCGTTCCCTGGCTTCCCGCGATCTCGATGGAGATGTCGTCCACGCCCCCGGACTGCTGCCGGCAATAGGCGTGCAGCCTCACGCCCTGGGCGTACTCATAAATGACCGCGTGGTGGTCGTAAATATTGCCGTACTCGGGGCCGGTGCGGACCTGCCGCCCGCCGAGGCCCATCGCGCTCGCCGGAGGTTCGTCCTTCATGATCCAGGCGCAGAGATCGAGCATGTGCACGTGCTGCTCGACGTTGAAGTCGCCGGACAGCCAGGTGAAGTAATACCAGTTGCGCATGTGGTATTCCATGTCCGTCCAGCCCGGCTGGCGCGGCTTGACCCAGAGAGGTCCGCGAAAATCGTTCGCCTGTAACGCGCGAACCTGGCCGATCGCGCCGTCGTGAATGCGCCGAACGGTTTCGCGGTGGCCGTTGGAATAGCGCAGCGCCAAACCTGAAACGACCGCCAGTCGCTTCTGCCGCGCCTTCTCGCAGGTCGCCAGCACCGAGCGAACACCCGGCGCGTCCACCGCCACGGGTTTCTCGGCGAAGACATGCTTGCCGGCGTCCACGGCCGCCTGGAGGTGGATCGGACGAAAATGCGGGGGCGTGGCCAGCAACACCACATCGACGCCGCTGGCAATCACCCGCTGGTAGGCGTCGAAACCGACGAAGCACCGCTCTTCCGGCACGTCAAGCTTGTCGGCGATGTCCTTCTGTTGGCGCAGCGTTGCCAGGCTGCCCTGCAATCGGTCTTTGAACGCGTCACCCATGGCCACGAGCTTCACGTTTGGATCGGCGGCCAGTGCTTGAGCCGCAGCGCCCGTCCCCCGTCCGCCACAGCCGATTAGGCCCACGCGCAGCGTTTCGCCAGCGGGGACACCGCGGTCTTGGGCAAGGGCACGGCCCGCCACCAACGGCCCGGCCAGCGCTGCGGCCGTTGACGATTTCAAAAACTGGCGCCGGGTCAACTCACGCGAACTGGTCGATTCAGAGTTTTCTTTCATAGCACGATGTGGTTTTCACAAGTGGATACCACTTTCAAGAAATCGCAAGAGGTTTGTCATCTCAACCTCGAGTCTTTCTATTTTGGAATCAATTCCCGGCGTGGATCTGCCAGCTTGTCCCTCAAGCGGGTGTGAAACACGACGTAAGGCCGGTTGAGTTCCATGGCCGCGCGATCGAGCACGGCCAGCCGGGCGTCGGTTTGTCCCGCTCCGATTGGGGGTCCTTGACGGCGCTGGAAGGATGCGGGACCGGCTGCGGGAGTAATCGTCCCTCCGAGCTCGATGAACGGCTCTGATGGCGCTTTCGCCTTTACCAGATGGGCCCTTTCGTTCCTAATGATACTCATGAAACTCAGTCGCCGCCATTTCTTGACGAAATCCGTCGCGGTTTCGTCCGGCACCGCCCTGGCCTTCCAGTTCGAGGAAGATGTCCTGCTGGCCCAGCAAACCCAGAACTCCGCCGCACCCCCCCCGCTGAAAGCCGCACCGGACTTCCCGCGCGGCAAGATCGGCAGACTCGCCATCAGCCGCGTCATCTGCGGCGGCAACCTCATCAGCGGCTTCGCCCACAGCCGCGCTCTCATCTATGTCCCGCCGCTGCTCAAGCACTATTTCACGGACGAGAAGGTGTTCGAGACGCTCGCGCGGTGCGAAACCCACGGCCTCAACACGGCCATCCTGCGTCTGGATGAAAACACTGTGCGCATGCTGAGGAGCTACTGGAAGGAACGCGGCGGCAAGATCCAGTGGATCGCGCAATGCCAGATCACGGAGGACGACTTCGGCAACATCAAGCAAGCGGTCGATGCCGGCGCCGTGGCGGCCTTTGTGCATGGCGGCGTGGGCGACAGCCTCATCGAGAAGGGCCGGGTGGACGTGCTGGGCAAGGCGGTGGACTACATTAAGCGCCAGGGCGTGCCCGCCGGCGTGGCGGGCCATTCCCTCGAAGTGGCCAAGGCGTGCGAAAAGGCAAACATCGGCGTGGACTTCTACATGAAAACCTTCAACAGCAAGAGATACTGGTCCGCCGGCCCGATACCGCGCCTCGACAGCGTCTGGGAAGAAACCCCGCAGGAAACCGCGGCCTTCATGCGGGAGGTGGAGAAGCCTTGGATCGCCTATAAGGTGCTTGGCGCCGGCGCGATTCATCCCAACGAAGGGTTCCGCTACGCCTTCCAGAATGGCGCGGACTTTCTGTGCGTGGGCATGTTCGATTTCCAGGTGGAGGAGGATGTTCAGATCGCGCTCAAAGCGCTGGACTACGCCCGGCAGCGGGAGCGGGACTGGTGCGCATGAATGGGAGACGCTTCAGCGTTGGGTGACCCCCATGGGTGTGGTGGCCTGGCAAGCGACGTTGCTTTGGTTGGCCGAAGCATTCGCAGGCATAGGAACCAAAAGTTCGCCATGCGCACGCAAAACGGCTTCAGATTCTCTGGAATTCCCGATCGATTCCCTCCATGGTTCTGTCGTGATTAATCGCGCGCTACTGCTGCTGACGTGGATTTGTTTCCTGGCAGGCGGCTGCTCCCGCGAGACGCAACCGGCGGCCAAACCGGCGGCGTTGCGCGTCCTGTGCGGCAGTTCCATGGCCACACCCGCCCAAATCCTCTGCCGCCGCTTCAAGGAGAATCAAGGCGTCGAGGCGTTGGTGGACCTGGGTGGATCGGAGACACTGTTGCCACGGATCCTAAGCGGCGCGTCGGCGGACATCTTTATCTGCCACGACCCCTTCGAGCAAAAGATCAAGGAGGCGGGACGGTGGACCGGCTCGGCACAGGTGGGGGTGCTGCAGCCCGTTCTCCTGGTCCGTCCAGGCAATCCGCTGAAGCTGAAATCTCTCAGCGACCTGACCAATCGAAAACTCAAAATCGGCATCGGCGATCCACGCTATTCCACATGCGGCGCCCTCTTTGTCGAATTGCTGGAAAAGCGAGGTCTGCGTGAAGAAGTGATGAAGAGGGTCGCGCTGCAGGCCCGCACCCACGCCGAACTCGCCAACGGCCTGATTCTGGGACCGCTGGATGCCGTAGTGGTCTGGAACTACGTTGTGTTGATGTACCCTGGCAAGGTTGAAGTGGTTCCTACCGCCGACCCGTATCCGGAGATTAACGTGACTGTCGTGGGGCTTACGCAAAGCCAAAATCCCGGTCTGCGCGATGCTTTCCTGAATGCCTGCCGGACAGACTCAACGAGGGCTCTGTTCGTCGAGTATGGTTACCGGTAGCCTGAATACCAGGGGGGCGGTCCGCTTTACCCGGGAGGCTGCGAAGAATACAAGGCAGTGGCGGTCCGTCACACCGCCGGACCAGGACTGGGTAAAACCATATGGTCTTGGCTTGCTCTTTTTTGGCAGCCTCTCGATCCTCGGACGCGTGCGCATACTCAGTCGTCCACCTGTGGGCAGCCGTCCGGGCTTGGAGTGGGGCGCGGGTCCACAGCTCGGACTCGCGATCCTTTTGGCCGCGGTTTGTCTTGCCGCACCTCAGCCGTCAGGTTGGTCAGCCTCAGAATCCAATCCCATCGACTCGACCCCGTCCGTCAAGGGAGACCCAATCGACCAGTCCATCGTTTTTCGCCTTCCGCCGCATGCTCGATTCGTTGCGCCCGATGCGGCAGTCGTCGCTTGGGAGACCGATGAGCCTTGCGGGAGCACGATTGAGTATGGAGTCGGGGAGAAATGGGATCGGCGGAGCCACGCGACAGATCCCACGACGATGCATCGGCTGCCGTTGCGAGGACTCGAGCCAAAGGCCCGCTACCAGTACCGAATTCGAGTCAACTCATCGACGAAGGGAGACCTTGTCAGCGAGGCATTCGAGCTGGACAACGCGTTGAATTACACGGTCGCAGCAGTCCCCGACGCCACTTCTCCTTACGCGTCCGATGCCCGCAACCAGCGGTACGCTCAGGCTGCGGAACAGATCCTGTCAGTAGCCAGTATCACGCGCGGCTATTGCCTTGTCCTCGACTGCAATGAGGGACAGCTCGGCTATGAGCTGGTGAAACGGAGCGAGCTGATCGTGATCGGCGTGGACAGCGATCCCGCCCGGGTTGCCCTGGCACGAGCCCTGCTCCGCAGGGCCGGCGTCTATGGCTCACGGATCACGCTGCACTGCGCGGATTCGCTGAACACCCTGCCTTTCCCCCGCTCGTTTGCCAACTTGATCGTGGCGGACGGCTCACTGGGCGGCGGCAAGCTGCCCGCGACAGCCGCGCAGGTGATCCCCTTGCTCCAACCCGCGACTGGTGTGGCCTGTCTCGGGCCATTGCCCTCGGCGGCCCAGGCCGAGATCAAGAATGGCATCGGCCAGTGGATCGGTGAGACGAGAACCAAGTACGATCTCGTGGAGTCCGCTTTGGGCACCTGGGTTCGTGCCAAAGGCGATTTGCCACCGGACACCGGTTGCTGGACCCATCAATATGGCGATGCGGGCAATTCCGCCAACAGTCAGGAGGGCTTGCAGGGTGTTGCCGGCACCGACCGCCTCGATGTGCAATGGCTTGGCCGGCCGGGCGCCGATTTTGGGATTGACCGTAATCCGCGGATGCCGGCCCCGCTCGCCGTCAACGGACGCCTTTTCCATCAGGGACTCAACCGGATCATCGCCCTGGATTCCTACAATGGCGCGGTACTGTGGTCGCTCGAGATTCCAGCCCTTCGCCGCGTCAATATGCCGCGGGACGCCGGCAATTGGTGTGTCGATCCGGAGCGTCTGTATGTCGCTGTCAAGGACCGCTGCTGGATCATCGCGGCCGGGAGTGGAGAATTGACCCGCATCGTTCCGCTGGCGGATCCGGGCTTGCGATCCTCCCATGAATGGGGATATATCGCCAGGGCCGGTGACCTGCTCTATGGCAGCAGCGTCAAATCGGGTGCGGTCTATACGAACTTCTGGGGCGGTGAAAGCTGGTATGACGCAAAGTCAGGGGCCGGCACCGAGAAGATCTGCAGCGACGATCTCTTTGCTGTCGCGAGCGGGAGTGGTGAGTTGAAATGGCGTTATTGCGGCGGAGTCGTCATCAATTCAACCATTGCGATTGCGAACGGCAGGGTTCTTTTTGTCGAATGCCGTCATCCCGAGGTCAAGGCCCTCACCACAAGCCGGATCGGTTCCCCGAAGCTTTGGGAAGACCAATACCTCGTCGCGCTGGACGCCCCGACTGGTCACAAGCTGTGGGAGCAACCGATCGACACTGCTGACGGGATCGTTGTGTTTTACCTTCTGGCCGCGGAGGAGAAGGTCTTCGTCATGGCTTCGGCCGCCGGCAGTTACCATCTCTACGCCTTCAGCGGCGCGGATGGCAAGAGTCTTTGGCAATCGGCGCACAACTGGCCCAACGACAACCACGGAGGGCACTTGCAGCACCCGGTGGTCGTTCGCAACAGTATCTTTCTCGAGCCTTGTGGTTACGAGGCGACGACCGGCAAGCTGCTGACGAAGGACGTCGGGCGTCACGGAGGATGCGCCACTTACGCGGCCACCTTAAACGCGCTGATCTACCGCGGTGACTCAGGACGAATCTCGATGTGGGACATCGAGCGCGGGGCGGTGACGAGTTGGTACAATTTGCGCCCGAGTTGCTGGCTCAGCACGGTGCCGGCGAACGGCATGATCCTCTCGCCGGAGGGCGGCGGCGGTTGCAGTTGTGGAAACTGGCTCGAAACCTCCATCGGATTTGCACCCGTTCCGGGTGCGACGGCGAAGTGACCGAGGATTAAACCAATGAACCTGCCAATAGGAGACACCGCCTTGCCCCCCTCCAGCGGTGCTTGGGCGGCAATGCCAACTCGCCCTGCCGCTGCTTGCCGCTCGGGCGATAGATCAGGCCCAAGCCCTTGGCTTTCGCTGGCGCTGATCCTCCTCGCCCTGGCGAGCGTGTGGACGTGGCGTGGGGCAGCCGCGGACTGGCCAACGTACCGCTATGACAACCGGCGCGGCGGGGTCACCCCGGAGTCGATCCAACTCCCGTTGACTCCAGCCTGGCTCTACACCCCACCGACACCCCCCCAAATGGCATGGAGCGGTCCGGCGAAATGGGATTCGTACGCGAACATCCGCCGACTCGAGTCGATGCGGAACTTCGACCCCGCGTTCTTTGTGACTGCGGTCGGTGATTACGTCTATTTCGGATCGTCAATAGATGATGCCGTGCATTGCCTGGAAGTGAAGACTGGCAGGGAGAAATGGGTGTTCGACACCGATGGGCCCGTGCGACTCCCTCCCTCCTGGCACCAAGGCAAGGTTTACTTCGGTTCGGATGACGGCTATGCCTATTGCGTGGACGCCGCCGCGGGCACTCTCGTGTGGAAGCGGAAGCCTTCCAGCCAGGAAACGCGGCTCTTGAACAACGGAAAACTGATTTCCCATTGGCCCTGTCGGACCGGAGTGCTGGTCCAGGGCGATATCGCTTACTTTGGGGCGTCACTCCTGCCGTGGGAACGCTCGTATCTTTGCGCGGTGGATGCCCAGACCGGCGCCGAGACAGGCCCCGGGCGATACCAACTCACGTTCGAGCACCTCACCATGCAGGGAGCCATGCTCGCAACCGAAACCTGCCTCTACATGTCCCAAGGCCGACAGCGGCCGGAGATGTATGAGCGCGCGACAGGCCGTTCCCTCGGCGCCTTTGGAACCTCAGGCCAGGGCGGGGTCTTCGCCGTCGTTACTCAGACCGATGAGTTCGTGCACGGGCAGGGACAGAATCACGGTGCCGACGGTGAACTCCGCGGGTTCGATGCAAAAAGCCGCGATTACTTCGTGACCTTCCCCAAGGCCACTCGCATCGTGGTTACGGAACAGGTCGCTTACCTGAACACGGGCGGGGAGCTTGCCGGATTTGCCCGTACCCGTTACGTCGAACTAGCCAAACGTCAAAGCCAGCTCTTGAGCCAGAAGAAGACGATCGAGGAGCAACTCAAGAAGCTCGGTCAGCAAGCCCAAGGGCCGGCGGGTGCGAGGTTGAAAGCCGACCTCAAGCCCATCCAGTCTGAGCTAGGCCCCTTGCCGGAGAAGCTGGCCGCTTGTTTCCTCTGGAAGACCAGCGCCGATTGTCCGCACGACCTAATCCTGGCTGGGCAAACGCTGTTTGCGGGGGGGGATGACCGGGTGGCCGCCTTTGATACGGCAACGGGCCTGGAGCAGTGGTCGGCCCCCGTGAAAGGCAGAGCTCACGGACTAGCCGTCGCGAACGGGTGCCTGCTGGTGAGTACGGATCTGGGGGCGATCCATTGCTTTCAGACAGACGCTCGCAAGTGATTAGGGCAGTTCGGGCATGAAAAGGACCGTCGGCGCTTGCGCGCCGACGGCTTGAAACACAACAAACGCAAACAAAACTGTTCTTCAGGAAATCAGTTGCTGCCATTGGCTCTCTTTGGCCTGGCGGGCAGCCTTCAAAGCGCCGGTGGCGACAAACTCCTTGTAGTTTTCGCCCACGGTCTTCACGCGAGGATTCTCATAGCCTTCCTCCGCCAGCAATCGCTGCAACTCGGTGTCGAGCCCGCGCACGCGGCTGCCGCCACCGGTCAGGATGATGTTCTGCATCAGCTCGACCACGCTATCCGAAGAGGCCCGTCCGATGAGGACCTTCACCGCGTCGAGGATGCGGTTGAGCAACTCCGCGCAGGCTTCTCCCACCTGCGCGCCGAGGTCAAACTTGCACATCTTGCCCCCAACCACCACGTTCACCTGGACCGGCTGCTCCAGTTTTCCGACGTACGAGTACTGTTCCTTGATCTCGCGAACCTTCAACGTTGACATGGCAACGTCCGGGTAGGTCTTCTTGATGGCTTCGTTGAGCAGCGCGTCCACCTTGTCGCCCGCGAACGGCAGGCTGATCTGATCGTCGGCGGTCGGATAATAGCCCTGCACCAGGCAGACATCGGTGGTCCCTCCGCCGATATCGACGAAGAGCGAGTTGCTCACCGGATCAACATAGGAGGGGTCGCTCAGCCGCGACTCGTCCCGGTAGCCCAGAGCGGCCAGGAACGGCTCGGGGATCATGATGACCTTGTCAAACACCCCGGCCACAGCCTGTCGAAGATTCTCACGCGCGGCCCGTTCCGCGTTTGCCGGCAGCCCGATCACGGCCCGCAACTCGGCATCCTCAGCGGGATTGATTAGGGATCGTATGTGCCGGGCAAAATCGCGCGCCGCCGACAGATCGTCCACCACGCCATCGATCATCGGTTGTACCAGCCGCAGGTGCAGCCGGCGTTTCAAAGCCTCCGCTCCGTAAAGCACCCGGACGTTGCCGGGCAGCAAGTTCTCAACGATGCCGTCGTTGGCGTAACCCACGATCGTCGGCACAACGGTGTTGAGGAGAGTCTCTTCGGAACCCGCCGCGCTCGTCTGCACGCAGGACTTGTTGGTTCCCCAATCGAATCCCACGAGAAGGGTCGAGACTTTCGTTCGAGGGGCCTCCGTGGAGCCGCCATTGCGCGCCTTGCGCAGCAGCGAGTTACGGTCGTCGAGTTCAATCGGAGTAATGAGGGGGTTCGTACGCATGTTCTGTTCTTTGTTTGTCTGTTTGTTTGTTTGTGCGCGGGCCACGCAGCCTCGCGATTTGGTGTTACTGACTGTTTGCTCTGCTGGCTAAATCTGGACGGCGAAAGCCGGTTTCGGGCCGTGATCGCGCTGCTGCTCGGCGAGGACCGCGTCGATCACACGGGGAATATCGTCGAACTTGATCCTCTCGCTGGGCCGTTGAGTCGCCGATCGGCGGGGGGGGGGCATGGAGGGGGTCTCGGCCATCATCGCCCGCAACGAACCGACCTCGGCACCGACCGCCAATTTGATCTCCTGAACCATCTGGGCTGCGAGTTCCGGGAGCAGCACCTCTCTCAACTTCGCGGAGACGATCCGCTCGACGGCGATCGCCGAGTCCACCCGCCTCTGCTCTTCGGCGAACATGGCAAGCAACTCGGCCTTCTTGACCTCGGGCCGCTTCGGATTCCCGTTCGACCAATCGGCGATCGTCAGGGGCAACTCCTGATTGAGAATGTAATCGGCCTCATCCGGTTTTCCATCGCGGCGGAGAACGCAGACCTGCCGGAAATCGACTGTGATTTGCTCCCACAGTTGTGCGTATTTGTCGCCGTTATTCATGTCCGATGCGCTCAGTTCTTGCCCAATCACGGGCTTGCCCTAGAGCCAAGCAAAGCGCATGCCATAACCTCAACTGACTGATTCCAAGATGTTTACAACACAAAGCCTCTGCGACCCGGCAATTCGTGCCGAGTGTATCAGGCAGAGCTTTCCTGATGTTTCTGCTTGCTGCCACGCTCTCTCTGCCGCTAAATGCTGGCCGCGATTTTTTGCCAGGGCCCACGGAATGTGGACTTACGAACCCCGCCAGGGCCGGAAGGCAGCAACGGTAGTTTGCTCTGCATCTGCCGTGGTAGCCCTGGCAATTTTGTTTTTTTGGTTCGCCGGCCCCAACGATGGGCTCTCTTGGCAAACCCGCACGAACCAGCAGTCCAGAAGCTGTCCTCTGCAATGAGTTATCAGGTCATAGCGCGAAAATATCGGCCGCAGCGGTTTGCTGACGTGGTGGGCCAGGAACACGTGACGCTGACGCTGACGAATGCGGTCAAGCAGAACCGCATCGCGCATGCGTACCTCTTCTGCGGCCCGCGCGGAACGGGCAAGACGACGATTGCCCGCATTTTTGCCAAGTGCCTCAATTGCACTGGCGGCCCAAAAGTGGACTTCGACGAGGATGACCCACGCTGCCGGGAGATCACCGACGGGCGCTCACTCGACGTGCTCGAGATCGACGGCGCCAGCAACAACGGAGTGGACCAGGTCCGAGAGCTTCGCGAGACCGCCAAGTACTCCCCGGCCTCCTCGAAGTTCAAGGTCTATATCATCGACGAGGTTCACATGCTCTCCACAGCGGCGTTCAACGCCCTCCTTAAGACGCTCGAGGAGCCTCCAGCGCATGTGAAGTTCATGTTCGCCACGACGGATCCCGAGAAGGTCCTCCCCACCATCCTCTCCCGGTGCCAACGCTTCGATCTGAGGCGAATCCCCTCCGCCCTCATCGTCCGACATCTGGCTCAGATCGCCGGATTGGAGGACGTCCGCATCGACAATGCCGCGCTCTATGCCATCGCCCGGGGGGCCGACGGCGGCATGCGCGACGCCGAGTCCACGCTGGATCAGCTCATCAGCTTTTGCGGCCACGAAATCGCCGAAAACGACGTCCTCACGATGTTTGGACTGGCCGCTCGAGGCCAGATTCTGGCGCTCGCCAGCTCCGTCTTGGAAGGACAGACCAACGACGTCCTCACGAACCTCGATGAGTTGGCGAAGAATGGAAAAGACTTCGGCCGGCTCCTCGCGGATCTGCTGAACCACTTCCGCAACCTCCTCATCTTCCGAGTGTCCAACGGCGACGTGCGCCTGCTCGAAGTTTCTGAGGACGAACTCGCCGCCATCCAGGCCCAAGCCAAAGGTGTGACACCTGAGGCGCTCACGCGTGTCATGGAGATCCTCAGCGAAAGCGAAAGTCGCCTCCGCGATGCTGTCTCCAAGAAGATACTCATGGAGGTTACGCTCCTGCGTGCCATGCAAGGGCGCAACGCGGTCAGCCTGGATGCTGTCCTCCGTCAACTCACTCAGTTGCGCGACGAGACCGCCGGTGTCCCGTCCGCCGAGACCCCCACGCCCACTCCCGCCGTCCGAACCCCCGCCCCAACGCCCCCGGCCGTGCCCTCGTCTCGTGCTCCGGCCGAAATCGCCTCCCCCCCCCCGCCGGGACACCATCCCGTTCCTTCCGCCACGCCCCCGCCCGAGGCCGCCCCCAGTCTTGCCACACTCTGGAGTGACCTCGTGGACGCTGTGGCGCGCGTCAGCCCGTTCACCCGTAGCTACCTCGTCAAAGGATTCCCCGTCTCCCTCCAGAAAAACGTGCTGACCATCGGGTTCGACCCGGAGTTTGCCGACGGCATCCCGTTGGTGGACAACGCGAAAAACCACGCGCTGTTGCAGACCAAGCTCAAGGAACTCGGAGTTCCCGACCCTCAGGTCAAATTTGTTCGGGCCGAGGCTTCATTAACTGACGCCGCCCCTCAGCCCACGGCGCCTGGACCCCCTGCCCCGCTGCAAGCCCCCTCGCCAGCACCGGCGCTTCCGCCTCAGCCGTCCCCGGCTGCGGCCCAGAAGCCCGCGGAAAACGGCACCGCCAAGGCGAAGACGACAAAGCTCAACCCAAGCGACTTTAAGAACGATCCACTCATCAAAGAAGCCTTGGAGGTTTTCAAGGGCCAGATTATCGAAGTGCGAGGCTGACCCGAACCTCCGTCCATCCATCTATTCTCTATGTCAAGCATCGGCAAACTCATGAAACAGGCGACCCGCATCCAGCAGCAAATGGAGCAAGTCCAACAGATGCTCGCCAGTAAAACGGTCGAAGCCACCAGCGGAGGCGGCGTCGTCAAAGTGGTGGCCAAGTGCGACGGCCCCATCGCCTCCATCAAGATCGATCCTCAAGCCGTGAATCCCGCGGACACCCAATTACTTGAGGACATGGTACTTACCGCCGTGAACAGCGCGCTGAGTTCGGCAAAGGAGGTCTCCAACACCGAGATGACCAAAGTCACTGGCGGGCTGAGCATCCCCGGGATCATGTAGTCGGAAACTGTGCATTCCGGAACAGGCGCCAAGCCAAGGCCGCAGGCCCTCGTGCGCAACGCCTCCTTCACCCCTTTTCGCCGCCGGCTCAGCCTAGCCGCTTGAGCGCGAGGCCTTTCCACATGTCCTCCCTGCCCGTTCCTATCGCGAGCCTCATGAGCGCGCTCGGCAAATTGCCGGGCGTGGGACCCCGGACCGCTGAGCGCCTGGCCCTCTACCTCGTTCAGGCGGATGTGACCGAAGTGCGGGCGCTCGCCCAAACCTTGATCGAGGCCCGGGACCGCGTCCAAACCTGCCAGTGCTGTGGCGCGTTGACCGAGCGCCAACCCTGCCACTTTTGCTCTGATGAGCGCCGTGACAAGTCCGTTGTCTGCGTGGTGGAGAGACCGGTGGACATCCTGTTGGTGGACAAAGCGGGCGGCTTCCGCGGGAGGTACCACGTCCTGGGCGGCAAACTCTCCCCTCTCAGCGGCATCGAACCGGAGGATCTCAGGATTGCGGAACTGGAAACGCGCCTCTCCCAGGAGCCCATCCGCGAGTTGATTCTCGCCCTCCCTACGGATGTGGAGGGAGACGCCACCTGCTTTTACCTCGCCAAGCGCCTCTCATCCCGCGGGATCAACGTCAGCCGCATCGCTTACGGATTGCCAGCCGGCAGCGGCCTCGAGTTCGCGGACGAGTTGACTCTCAACCGTGCGCTCGACGGGCGCCGCTCGATGACCTGAAGCCCGTCCCCCCCTTCCCTCTCTCATGACAAAACCCAAGGCAGTCGTTTTTGACCTCGGAAAGGTCCTCCTCGACTTTGACTACGGCATCGCCATTCGCCGCATCGTAACCCGCGCGTCAATCCCATTGACCGCGATCCACAAGCTCATCAGCGAGTCCCCGCTGCTTCTCGACTACGAGGCCGGGCTCCTCACGACCCTCCAGTTCTTCGACCGCGTGAAGGCCGCCACCGGATTCCGGGGCGAGCTCGAAGAGTTCGGCGGGTTGTTTGCGGATATCTTCTCCGAGATTGCTCCCATGGTGGAGCTTCACAGCCATCTTCGGATGAGCCGCGTGCCAACCTACGTGTTCTCCAACACCAACGATCTGGCCGTCAGGCACATCCGCAGGCAGTTTCCGTTTTTCTCCCAGTTTGACGGCTACATCCTCTCCTATGAACAGCGCTGCATGAAGCCCGCGGCCCCATTCTACGAGGCGCTCGAGGGCCTCGCCGGGTTGCGTGGACCAGATCTGGCATACTTGGACGACCGACCGGAGAATGTTGAGGCCGCTGTCGCTCGCGGCTGGCGGGCGCACCTGCATCAAACCCCCGAGGCATCCTGGGACTTTATCAAACAGGCTGGACTCTGAGACGGTTGGGGTCTTGAAGTCAGTGAGGCGGTTTCGATTGTCGTTGGCAGGTGGTCACTCCGCCCCGCATCCGGAGGCGACCCAGTTACTCCTGGGAGCCAAGACGGGAATCTAACAGCCTGTGAATCGAGGCGAAACAGAGAGCATTGAGGAAAGGGTTCCGAGCGGGGTCATCCTCGTGCTCGACGGATGTCATTGCGGCCTGAGCGAGGGCGGAGGTTCGTTTGTCGTCGTGGTCAAACCGATCATTCCGAAACGACCTGAGTTGGGCCGCGAGTTGTCGGCGGCGCTCGGCGGTGAAGACGGCTCCCGCCATTTCGCTGAACACGGGCAAGAGGGCTTTCTGGAGTGCATCACGGACGGCGGGGTCCGGAAGGAAGTCGTCGGAAGGAGGTACTGGGCCGATCGCACTCCTCATGCTTTCGGTCAAGCGGGGCAGCCACGGTTCAAGTTCATCCAGGGAGAGAAGCAGGCCGGCGAGGTCCTCGCGCTCCAGCAAAGTGATGGAGTCACGTTGCGTCTCTTCGTAGTTGGCGATGGCCAGAGCTTGCTGGTCCGGATGGGATCGCAGGGCTGCCTCAAGCCGAGCACGCAGCGCAGGATTGGCTTGCTGTTCATTCAACCACGCCTCGATCTCGTCCATGCTCATGCCCTGGAGGCGCGCGGAGTTCATTCCCAACTCGCCTAACAACGCCGCATCGCAGGCGCGCTGCTCGGCGGCCCAAGCGTCGTGGCCGTACGTGAACATCGTGAACAGAAACACGTTGCTCCTATCGGGCATGGCGCCAGTAAGGTAGGCACATTCCTGGATGATCCATGCGTCCAGGATGCGTCCAGCCGCCACGTCCCCGGGCAAATGCAGCATGAGACTTGAAGCCAGTCGATGCCGGCGGTCCTTGTCGGCGAGGTGCAGAATGGCGGCGCGTATCGCCTCCGCAAACCGATCGTCAGTCGCCATGTCGGGCGGCTGTCCAACGGCCTCGAACGCGCGCCGGACATCGTCCGCTGTGAACCGCAACGGCACAAATCGTTCCTCGGCGAAGAGCGCACGGGCGCGGCCCGCATATGCGGGCGCGTCGGCCCTGAACCTCTCGAACTCGGCGCGGTGCGCCTCCAGCGTCTTGGACGCCGCGTCGATCTCCGGCTGCCGAGCCATGTAGGCAAGCACAGGCTCTCGTTTGACATCGGTTAGGGCGCAGCCGGCCATCAGCGCTTCCTTCTTGGGATGCTTCGATGGTCAGTCAGCGACACAGTCGGAGACTACGTGGCCAGACCAACCAGGCAAGCACACAGTGCTTCGTGAGTGAAGCAAGAGTCTATCGGTTGCGTTTTGCGCGCGAGCCCCTATGTTGTGGGGACGTTTGCACAAATACGAATGCAGCCGGACACTGAAACCACACTCGCCGTTATCCGGGCAGGCTCGAAGTCCGAGGCCATGGACTGGAGCCTGGTCCTGGCTAGTCAGGAGATAGAGGCGATAATCGAGTACGTTCCCGAGGGCGAAGGCTGGATACTTCTGGTTCCCCCTGAGGCCTACAGGCGTTCGCTGGCGGCGATCCGGCAGTACAGGATCGAGAACCGCCATTGGGGCTGGCGTCAGCCGGTCGAGTGGTCCGGGCTCCTGTTTCATTGGGGAGCGCTTTTCTGGTGCTGGATCCTGGTCCTATTTTATTGGATGGCGGTTACCTTGGGGTCTTCGTTCGAGGGTGCCGGCCTCATGGATAACGTTCTGGCCAAACGCGGCGAGTGGTGGCGCCTCTTCACCGCGGTCAGCCTCCATAAGGACGTCGGACATCTGGCTTCCAACGTCTCCGCCGGGATCATCGTGTTAGGCTTTGCCATGGCGCGTTACGGCGCGGGCAAGGCGCTCCTGGCCGCCTTTCTGGCAGGTGTGGGTGGCAACATCGCGGGCCTGACGATCCGGACCGACCCCTACCAAGGTTTGGGAGCTTCCGGCATGGTCATGGGGGCCCTTGGCCTCCTCGCGGTGCAGTCGGCCGGCTCCCTACGTTCGAGCCCTCACGCCCTGCGACGCGCCAGCGTGGGTATCCTTGCCGGTTTCCTCCTCTTTGTACTCCAAGGCCTCAACCCGGCCAGCGACGTGCTGGCTCACACCGGCGGATTCGTCACCGGCCTTGCGCTCGGAGGCCTCCTGGTTCTTCTGCCGGAACACCTGCAAACAAACAAGATGCTGGATCGGACCGCGGGCGCGGCCGCCATTGCGCTCCTCGCCTTTGCCTGGGGCCTGGCTCTGCGCTAGCGACGGGCGAACAATGTCGAAAACGCGCATCCACGCCAGCATCGGGCTCTGTGCCTGCGCATTGAACTTGATCCACCTCCAGGGCGCCGAATGCCGGGGCTCCCAATTCCAATCGTGGACTTCCCTTTCCGCCTGGACCCAGAACACGGGGCCCGCGGCGCGCGAGCAGGTCTTTACCTCCCAGGACATCCCCTCCGCCATCGGTTTCGACGAGCTAGTCGTGTCGTGGAACGTGCGGACTCCGGCGGGAACGGGCCTGAGGATTGAAGCCGGGGGGGTCTATCCAGCCGGCCCCACCCGGTTCTATGCGCTTGGCTTGTGGTCCGGTAGCCCGTCCAGATTCCCCCGCGAGAGTGTGCCCGGCCAAAAGGACGCCGATGCCGAAGTGCAAACTGATACACTCGTCCTCGCGCGGCCATGCGGGATCGCCAGACTCCGCCTCACGCTCGTCGGCGACGGCACGGGTCTCCGACCCTCCGTGCTGTTTCTTGGCTTGTCTCTTCTGGACACCAAGTCTCACTCCACACCCCTGCCCCCAAACCGCGCCGCCTGGGGCACAGCGCTCCCCGTCCCGGTCCGGTCCCAGATGCACTACCCCGGTGGAGAAAACTCCTGGTGCAGCCCCACAAGCACCTCCATGGTGCTCGCCTACTGGGCCAAGCGGTTGGGCCGTCCTGGTCTGGATCACGACGTGCCTGACGTCGTGCAAGGCGTTTTCGATCGCAACTGGCCCGGCACCGGGAACTGGCCTTTCAACACCGCCTTCGCCGGCTCGCTCCCCGGTCTCCGGGCCTACGTGACCCGCCTGACCGATGTGTCGGAGCTAGAGGACTGGATCGCGGCCGGCATCCCCGGCGTCGTGTCGGTCTCCTATGACCTGCTCCGCGGCAAGCCCCAGAGCAGGGCGGGAGACGGACACCTGGTCGTGTGCGTCGGGTTCACTTGCGAAGGGAACGTCCTGGTAAATGATCCTGGCGTGAGCAAGGACAACCTCCGAATGTTCCCACGCCAGGACTTCACCGCCGGGTGGGCCCACTCGCACAACACCGTCTATCTCATCTACCCTGAGGGCGTCACGGCGCCCATTGACCGGTTCCAACATTGGGCGAGTTCCAAGCCGTAACCATGAAGCGATCCGCTCACGTTTTTTGTTTCTCGCTTCACATCCCCGTCATCCTTGGAAGACTTGACAGGTTTCGCAGGATCGGCGAGGCTGAATTATACCGCAAGTAACAAAGGCTTTAGTTGCTATGAAACGTCTGGCTGCGCCTCCTCAAAGCCTGCTTGGGCTTGGCTCGGTCAGCGCGCGTGCCGGCTCGACCCTTGGCACACTCCCAATCTCACCATGAAACCTCGAACGAACGCTCCTCCCTCCGCTCCCGGCCGGCTTTGCTCCGGCGGCTTCACTCTAATAGAACTGCTGGTGGTCATCGCCATCATCGCCATCCTGGCAAGCATGCTGCTTCCCGCGCTTGCCAAGGCAAAAACCAAGGCTCAGGGCATCAAGTGCATGGCCAACCTCAAACAGTTGCAACTGGTCTGGCAGTTGTACGCCGACGATACCAATGACAAAGTGACCTCGTCCGGTTACGTGAAGCCGGTGGAGCCAACCGCCTGGGTGGATGGCTGGCTCGATTTTGATAACAACAACCCGGACAACACCAACACCGCGGCGCTCAAGGACCCCAAACGATCGAAGTTCGCCACCTATCTGACAGCGGTCGAAGTCTATAAATGCCCCGCGGATACCAGTACGGTCAAGCCCGGCGGAAAGGTCATGTCGCGGGTGCGGAGCATGAGCATGAGCCAGGCCTTCGGCGGGCCGGGAGACTGGCTGGATCCGGCCGGGTTCCAAGCGAACGTAAGTTCGAAGAAATACCGCGTTTACTACAAGACCTCGGACATCATCAACCCAGGCCCGGCCTCGTGCTATGTCATGCTGGACGAGCACCCCGACAGTCTTAACGCCGGCGGTTTCGCCAACAGCATGGTGGAGAGCCCGGCGGCGGCGAGGATTGTCGATTTCCCCGCCAGCTATCACAACGGCGCGGCCGGGATTTCCTTCGCCGACTCTCACGCGGAGATCAAGAAATGGCAGGACTCGCGCACGAGGCCGGCGGCAAAGTACAACGGCCAACTGGCCCTCAACGTCACCTCGCCGAACAACAAGGACATGATCTGGCTCTCCGAGCGCACCTCCAGCCTCAACAAGTAAGATCAAGGAGTTCATCGTCGGCCCGGCTTTTCTACCGTTCGGCTGGATGGGATGTCTTGACGGCTGGGGTGGACCACTGCCCGACTCCTGGATTCAGAAACATGCCGCGCTGGAACGTAAGATCCTCGCCCGCGAACGTGAGCTCGGTATGACCCCTGTGCTCCAAGGCTTCACCGGCCACGTACCTGCAGCGCTCACGAACCGCTTTCCCGAGTCAAAGCTCCAGCGGTTGCCCAAGTGGTGCGAGTTCCCGGCCACGTATTTCGTCGATCCACAGGACCCGCTCTTCGTGAAGCTGGGCAAGTTGTTCGTCCAGGAGCAGACGCGTCTATTTGGCACCGACCACCTCTACGCCGCCGACACGTTCATCGAGATGCCGCCGCCAAACCGTGACCCCGTATTTCTGGACGCGATGGGCAAATCCGTCTATGAAGCCATGCACGCCGCCGACCCGGCAGCCGTGTGGGTGCTGCAAGGCTGGCTGTTCGTCAATGCACCCGACTTCTGGCAGCCAGCCCAGGGTCGGGCGCTCTTCGGCGCCGTGCCAGACGATCGTCTCCTCGCGCTCGATCTCTACTGCGAGAATACGCCCGTTTGGTCAAAGACCGAGGCCTTCTACGGTAAGCCGTGGATCTGGTCTGTCATCCAGAACTTCGGCGGCACGGTAAGCCTTCACGGGGATTTACCCAGGATGGCGGAGGACTTGTCGAGGGCCCTCACCAGTCCCCAACGAGGCAAGCTCAGCGGCATCGGCCTCATCTTCGAAGGCCGCGACTATAATCCCATCGTCCAGGACTTCGTCACCGATATGACCTGGCGCGGCGAAGTGCCAAATGTCGAGACATGGGGGCGTGACTTTGTCCGGCGCCGCTATGGCCAACTCCCGCCTGCGAGCGAGGAGGGCTGGCGGATTCTCCGGAAGACCGCCTACACCCAGGTCGGACGCAGCGACACGCTGCTTTGCTCGCGCCCAAGCGGCACGGTCTCGGGTGGCTCCACACCTTACGACCCTGCATTGTTGTTTGAGGCGGCGGAAAGGCTGCTCGCCAACGCCGATGCCTTAGCCAGGCTCGATACCTACCAGTTTGACCTTGTTAACGTGACGCGTGAGGCGCTCGCGGCTGTAGCTCCGCGTCTCCAGGCTCCTCTCGCAGACGCCGTAAAACGTCGGGACCCCGCCGCGCTCGAACGAGCCGGCAAAGACCTGCTCGGCCTGATCAACGATCTCGACGAACTGCTCGCCACCCGTGAGGAATTCCTGCTGGGTCGCTGGCTGGAGGACGCCAAACGGTGGGCAACAAACGATCGCGAGCGCCGTCTTTACGAGTTCAACGCGCGCAACCTCATCACGCTCTGGGGACCGCGCGACAGCATCCTTCACGAATATGCGGTGCGCCAGTGGTCCGGCATGTTCAGCGGATTCTACGGCAAACGCTGGGAAAGATTCATCGATGCGCAACGCGCTGCCATCAACGCCGGGAAGCCGTTCGACACAGGAGCGTTCGACGCCGATTTGCGAGCGTGGGAGGAGCAGTGGTGTCATCAAACCGAGGTGTATCGCACTCGCACTCGCGGCGATCCCGTCACCGTCGCTCGCCATCTTTTGGCCAAGTACAACCGTCTGGGTCTATAAGCGGTTGCGCTTAGTTCGGCGCGGTGTCCCCTCGCCCCGCCTTGGATGTTCGAGGCATGCCCGTACTCTCTTATTGTGCGACGCCCCCGCTTGGTCCATCTTGGTCCGCCGGAACTCCGGCCCGAGCCTTGGCTCACTGAAATCGAAATCCGAATCGCGACTCATGCTTACTCAGGACACCATTCTTAACGCGCTCAAGACGGTCAAATACCCCGGCTACTCCCGCGACGTTGTCTCCTTCGGCCTGGTCAAAGAAGCCACCTGCAGCCAGGACGCTGTCACGGTTCTGCTGCAACTGACCTCGGCGAACGCCCAGGCCGCCCAACAGATCAAGGCCGATTGCGAGACCATCCTCAAAACACTGCCAGGCGTCCTTCATGTTCACGTCGAGGTCCGACAGCCAACGGGCCCGGCCGCCCCGGGTGCCGCCGGGGCTCCAAGCCCGTGGGCGAATCAGAATCGGGTGCCCGGTGTCCACCATGTGATAGCCGTGGCCAGTGGTAAGGGCGGCGTTGGCAAATCGACCGTCTCCGTCAACCTGGGATGCGCCCTCACCCAACTCGGTGCCCGGGTGGGCCTGCTCGATTGCGATATCTACGGACCCAGCATCCCTCTCATGATGGGTCTCCACCAGCGCCCGACCGTGAGTGCAAACGAGAAACTGGTTCCCCCAGCCAACTACGGCGTCAAGCTGATGAGCATCGGCTTCCTCCTGGATGGCGACCAACCGGTCATCTGGCGCGGCCCGATGATCACCAAGACCATTCAGCAGTTCCTGTTCGCCGTCGAGTGGGGCGATCTCGATTATTTGTTGGTGGACCTGCCGCCCGGGACGGGCGACGCCCAGCTTTCTCTCTGCCAGAGCGTGCCCCTGGATGGGGGTGTTGTGGTAACGACACCGCAGGAAGCCTCCCTCGGCGTTGTGCGCAAAGGGATAGCCATGTTCGAGAAGGTGAACGTCCCGATTCTCGGCATCGTCGAAAACATGAGCTACTTCACTACTCCCGGTGGAGAGCGGGTCGAGATTTTCGGCCACGGCGGAGGCAAGGCTGAAGCCGCGCGCCAAAACATCCATTTTCTGGGAGAAGTCCCCATTTTCACCGAGATTCGCATCGGGGGTGACGCTGGCCTGCCGGTGGTGGTCTCGGCGCCACAATCGGCGCCTGGCCAGGCTTTCATTCAGGTTGCTGAGAGCCTGCGACGACGCCTGGCTTGAGGGCATCCTGCGCATCATCGCGCCCGAGGAAGGGGAGGTGCCGCTCGCGGTGGAACTTCAGCCTGCCCAAACCACAACCATCACCGCGCTGCTGCCGGATGGCCGGCCTGTGCGCGATCTCTCTACGCTTGAACTGTAGAACACCCACGCGTCATAGTCTCTCCATGAAACCGGCAAAGAGTCGTTGTTCCGTCAAGCAAACCGCCCTTTGTTGCGTGCTGACGCTCGCTACGAGCGTTGCCAGCGCCGAGAACTGGCCTTGTTGGCGCGGCACGCGGGGCGATGGCACAAGTCTTGAGAAAGAGGCCCCAACCCGCTGGAGCAGCACCGAAAACATCGTCTGGAAAACAGCGGTAGCCGGCTCGGGCCATTCCTCCCCGATCATCTGGAACGACCGTATCTTCCTGACCACCGCTTTGGAGGAGACTCAGGAACGCGTTCTCCTCTCGTTCGACCGCAAGACGGGTGGCCTTCTATGGCAACAAACTGTGGTGCGATCGCCTCTGGAGGCCAAAAACAACGAGAACAGCTACGCTTCGGCCACCCCCACCACCGATGGCCAAAGGGTGTACGTCACTTTTCTCGACGAGGAGGGAGTGGTGGTAGCGGCTTACGATTTCAGCGGAAAGCGGCTCTGGCTTGTTCACCCCGGCCGGTTCAAAAGCCAGTGGGGCTTCAGCCATACGCCGACGCTGTTTGAGGACAAGGTGATCGTCGTCTGTTACAGCAAGGGCGAGAACTTCGTCGTCGCGGTCAGCCAGTCCGACGGTCACACCGCCTGGAAAACGGCCTGCGAGAATCCCACCCAGAGCTACAGTGCGCCGCTCGTCCGGGAGATGGCCGGCCGCGCCCAGATGGTCACACCCGGCAACAAGGGGGTGACGAGCTACGATCCGCGCACCGGCAAGGTGTTGTGGTTCGTGGACGGCTTGGCGGACGATTCCGTGATTACGCCGGTTTACCATGCCAAAGCGGGCTTGGTCCTCAGTTGCACCAGTTGGCCGGCCAAGGTGCTCGTGGCCATCAAGCCGGACGGGGAGGGAAACGTCACGTCGAGCAAGGTCGCTTGGAAAACGTCCGAAGGAGCGCCGTATGTTCCTTCGCCGATCGCCGTGGGCGACTGGTTCTTCACTTCGTCCTTTGCGGGCAAGTCAGCGTATTGCTATGAGGCCGCCACAGGCGAGGTCCTCTGGAAGGAACCCATGGGGCTGCACCACGCCTCGCCGGTAACCGCAAACGGATTGGTGTACTTTTTGAACGACGAGGGCGTCATGCACGTGGTCCGGGCCGGCCCGAAATTCGATTTGGTGGCCAAGAACGAACTCGGCGAGAAAACCTACGCCTCGCCCGCCTTGAGCGGAGGCCAGATGTTCCTGCGCAGCTTCAAGTACCTCTACTGCATCGGGAAACCGACGAATTAGTGGGGCGTGGGCGAACTCGCGCGGACAGGTGCTTGCCTGCCGGCACACAGGACAAAGCTCTTCGCGCGGAGCCACGCCAAAGAAGTGTCGATCCTCGCGCATGTCATAGCCCAGGCATTGCCGGGTCCTCTTTGGGAGCAGGTGGCGGTTCGCTGGAGTTCCCTTTCAGAGCAGCGGCCTCGCATGTCGGTGTCTCCGCCAGTTGGTATAGGACCAGAGGAAGAAGATCACCGAGCCAGTAAGCACAATCGGCGACACCCCGAAGACAAAGAAGCACCAAAGAGGATCCCTCCCGCCGTCGAATACCCCCCGTAGCATAACAACCGCTGGTAAGACGACGATAAACTCAAAAATAGGCACGAACGAGGGAGCAATGGTGGCTCCGACCAACATGCAAAACACCGCGCGCCACGGCCTCGATCGCTCAAGCAATCTCCTGGTGCAATACCAAGTCGCGCCGCAGATGCTCCCGCCAATCGCGTACAGCAGAAGAAAACCTCTCAGAGGAACAAAGTCGAAAGTAATCATGTGATGTGCTGTAATGCTTCTAATCTAGTTCCTCCCTCGCATCGATGCCCAACTGACCGATCGTAGGCGGCAGAGGGAACCCATTGGGCTGGGAGCGAGCAGGCAAATGCGCGGCCGAACGTCATCGCGGCCGAGTGGGGTTGGGAGGATCGAAGGCTCTTCATGGTTTGTTAGTTGTGCTTCGGTGGAGATCGGGCTTGGGGTTTACACCCGCGGTTTGTCCGGGCTGGAAGCCTGAAGACCCAGCAGCACCGCACCTCGCTCGAGGACCGCCTGCGGAATGCCAAGGGCGCGCTTCAGTTGCACGTCACGTTCCAGAAGGTTCTTCTCTTGAATCAGCTTCGCGGTCATTCGCGGCGAGAGGCGGTTCCAGAACACCAAGCCGTTCGGTGGAAACGGGTAGTCGCTGCCGTGCACCATCCGGTCCACCACACCGGCGTTCCTCAGCATGTCGGGCACGTTGCGCCAACGCAGCATGGTCGCCATCACAGAGTTGTCGCAATAGAGGTTGGCGTGCCGCTTGATCAGTTGGCAAAAGTTCTGAAAATACCGCTCCCGGTCGTAGAACTGCCCGGTGCCGGCATGAGCCGCGATGACCGTGCATCCTTCCTCGAGGGCCAGTTCGAGCTTGATCGGATCGCAGTTGTGAAGGCCCACAATATCCGCCGCGTGCTCATTCCCAGTGTGGACCATGAGGATCACGCGGCGTTGCTGGCAGAGCCGATAGAACGCCTTCAGGCACGGCTTGCTGGGATCCGCATCCATGGTGGGCGGGTGAATCTTCACCATGCGGGCACCCTGGTCGGCGCAGCGGGCGAGCTCCTCCACCGCGTCGCTGCGATACGGATTGATCGAGGCGCACGGGATGAACAGGTCCCGGAATCGTCGCACGATCTTGAACAGGTAGTCGTTCGACACCAGCAGTGAGGTGGTTTGGTTCCGGTCCACCACGCCCTGGGCGTTGATCCGGCCATCCCAAGCCTGGAGCACGACGCGGTTCAGGGACGACTGTCGCACCGCGCCCGCGAGACGCTGCACGTAGGTTTCATCCAGGTCGTCGGCGCGGTCGAGATCCAGCAAGCGCAGGAAATACGCATGCGTCCAATGCGCCTTCTGGGTCGGAGAGATCCAACAACCGTTCTTCTCCTGCACCGCAAAAAGATGAACGTGCATGTCCACGACGGGACGGTTGGATTCGAGCTTGGGGTAGTCCACCGGGCACCACAGAGGCGCGGTCACACCCGCGGCCGTGGCCGCACCGAGGCTGGCGATGAAATGGCGTCTGCTAACATTCATGAACTTTTCCTCGTGAAATGGTTGATTGCGCGGACCGCCGCAAACTGGGCCAGCCAGGCAAGGGTTGCCGCCACGACAATGAAGGGGAAGAAGCCAAGGAAGGGAGACGGCAGTCCCCATACAGAGGCGGTGAGGATGACCGCGAGAGTTGTCGGCAGGCCGAGGGTGAGAAGCCAGAGCAACAACGGCGCGAACACCCAGGGCGCGGCGCCAAAATCGGCCGCGAGCAGAGCGGCCGTGCCTGCCCCCATCGAAATCACGGCGAGCAGGACGCCGGCCGTCTTCGGATACCGAACTGGAAGGATCTTTGTCATGGCCTTCCTTATCGCATGAGCCGTGCCACACGCGGGTCCTGGCGCAATACGCCGTGTTTACAGGGGAACCGCGGAAGCGGCACCCATCGGGAATCAATGGCGATTGACATAAAATGCCAGGCACCTTACAATAAATGCCAGCCACCTATGAAAAACCTGATGCGGCCAGACGATCGCGCGTTTGCCGGGGCCATGACCCGGATTGTGACGTGCAACCACTTTCTTCCCGAGCGCATTGCGCTCGAGCGGGAGGCGTTGGGGTCTGCCTTCGTGGACGGTCCTTTCGCGGTCTGGAACCTCAACACCGACTCCGGGGCCAGGAACCCGAATATCCTGCGCCTGGCCGAGAGAACCAGCGCGATTGTGGAACGGCTCCACCAATTGCTTAAGCGCGGGGGCCGCTTGACGGCTGATGAACGGGAGGGATACGAGAATCTGGTCTATTATCACTTATACCAGCGCTATCGGAGCGATTTCCAGGCGATGACGGTTTCCGCCGAGGTGCTCCCCAGGGTGGCTAGGTGCTTCAATGCCTTTGCGGGAAACCTGCAGGAGTACGTTGAGCCAGCCAGGAAAGAGCCGCTCTCGGGCCTGGAGGTAGCGCAGTTGTTCGCCGGGCTCTGCCAACTGGAACGGGCCTTTATCAACATCTTCACCAACATTGTCGGCAGTTCCGCACCTGTAGCACGTCTGCGGGCAGCCGTTTGGGAGTCGATCTTCACCTGCAACCTCAGTCGTTACCGTCGGGGCCTTTTCCAGCGGATGCGCGAAATCACCACGCTCATTTCTGGTCCTTCCGGGACGGGCAAGGAGTTGGTGGCGCAGGCGATCGCCTGCTCGGGTTTCATCCCTTTTGATCCGATCGCGCAACGATTCGCGCAAGACCATCGTGAACTGTTTCGGCCCCTGAACATCTCGGCTCTGTCCGTCAACCTGGTCGAAGCCGAGTTGTTCGGCCACAAGCGCGGCGCATTCACCGGGGCCCTGCAGGATCGCGCGGGCTGGCTCGAGGTGTGCCCCGAGGGAGGGGCGGTGTTTCTGGACGAGGTTGGCGAGATGGACGTTTCGCTTCAGGTCAAGCTGCTGCGTGTCCTGCAAACGCGAACCTTTCATCGACTGGGCGAGAGCCGGTCGCGGTCATTCTCCGGCAAAATCATCGCGGCGACGAATCGGGATCTCGTGGAAGAGATGGAGGCCGGGCGTTTCCGCCGGGATTTCTACTACCGTCTCTGCTCGGATGTCATCATCACCCCTTCCTTGCGGGAGCAACTGGCCGATTCTCCCCATGAGTTGCCACGTTTGGTGGGGTTCATCGCCCGCCGGCTGGTCGGGGACGAACAAGGCGAGGAACTGGCCGGGGAGGTCATCGATGTGGTGGAAAAGCAACTGAGTCCCACCTATCCCTGGCCGGGCAACTTTCGCGAATTGGAGCAGTGCGTGCGAAACGTGATGGTGCGCCGCCGCTATGAGCCTGTTCGGCTGGCGCCCGGCCGTCCCGCGGCGGCTCTAGCGGCGGACATGGAAAGGGGTCAACTAACTGCGGACCAACTGCTACGGCGCTATTGTTCGATCGTGTACGCACAAACTCGGAATATCGAGGAAACGGCTCGGCGCCTGGACCTCGACCGCCGTACGGTCAAAGCCAAACTCGAGACGCTGGTCGAGGGTTAAGACGCGTCCTGTTCTCATCGCTTTTCCGGGCTGGACAAAAGGACCCTTTCACGCTCTACTCTTGCCATAGCCTAAGATCCACACTGCCGCAACGGGATTTCCTCATGAGTCTTTCCGATCCAGGGGGCTCGAGCGTGACGCAACCGGCGCCGCAGTTTACCACTACCCACTGGAGCCTGATTCAAGCGGCGGGACAGGGAGAGGACCCGCAAAAGGCGGAGGCTTTGGCTGAGCTGTGTCAGCGCTATTGGGCTCCCCTCTACGCATTCGTTCGGCGTCGGGGCTATGGCGTGCACGACGCCGAGGACCTGACCCAGGAGTTTTTCCGGCGCTTGCTGGAGAGGAACTACGCGGGGGAAGCGGACCAAACCCGAGGACGGTTTCGTTCATTTCTGCTTGGGGCGTTGAAGCACTTCCTTGCGGATGCGTGGGACAAGGCCCGAGCCCAGAAACGCGGAGGAGGCCACCTTCTCGTCGCCTTGGACACGCGCGTGTTGGAGAATCAGAATGAACTGGAGTTGGCCGACCGCCTCACACCGGAGCAGGTGTTTGACCGGCGCTGGGCGCTGACACTGCTCGACCGGGTGCTCAAGCGGCTGGAGGCCGAGCACCAAGCGGCGGGCAAGGGAGCCTCGTTCAGGGCGCTGAAGGGCTACTTGACCGCCGAGGAACAGGCCCGGCCCTACGCGGAAGCGGCCGCCACGCTCGGGACGAGCGAGGGAGCGGTAAAAGTGGCGGTACACCGGTTGCGACAACGCTACCGGGCGCTCCTCCATGAAGAAGTGGCCAGCACGCTGACCGACCCGAATCGGGTCGAGGAGGAATTACGGGATCTCTTTGCCGCATTCGAACGATGAAGCGCCGACGGGCTTGGGCCTGGGTTTTGTTCCAGGCCTCAGCCGGTCGAATGACCAAGCCAGAAAAGCCCCAACATACAACACCCTCAAATCTATGGCAGAGTTCAAGTTCTCCTGTCCCTTCTGTGGACAGCACCTGCAATGTGATGAGCAATTGGCGGGTCGGCAGATCACCTGCCCCGCCTGCCACCACCTCATGACCATCCCCCCTTCACCGGCGCAAGCCGCCCAGGGAAACTACGCCCCCGAATCTGGCATGACGTGGGCGACGTTCGTCCCCACGCCGAAGGAGGTGCAGCCCGCCCCACCAACGGTGCCGCCCAAGCCTCCCGCTAAGGAATAGCCAGTCCCGGCGCGGTTTGCCTCCAGGGGGTGAGTCATTCGTGGCTGCTAAGCGATCGAGGCCAGATGAAGCCCTCGCCCCGCGGCTCGGTTCTGTAACCTCGAGAGCCTCTTTCCTCAGTACGGGGTGAAGACATGAATGCCGAAACTGGAATTGGATGCAGTGAATGCGAACCTCGAATGGACAGAACACGTCTATGAATCCTCACTCCTGCTGTCCACAATGCGGGGCGGAACTGCTGTCCGAGGCCCCGCAAGGGCTGTGCCCGCAGTGTTTGATCAAGGCTGGCTTGCCGGAGGAAGCGGGGACAAGTTCCCAAACGTCCCCCGGCCAAACCATGGCTATCTCTCCGGCGGACCTTGTGCCCGAGGCACCAACCCAATTGCCTGCGGCTTCATCCGCCATCCCGCAGCGTTCCGCCTTTCCAAGGGTCCGCTACTTTGGTGACTACGAGATTGTCGAAGAGATTGCCCACGGGGGCATGGGGGTGGTCTATAGGGCCAAGCAGGTGAGTCTCAACCGGCCGGTAGCCTTGAAGATGATCCTGGCCGGACACCTGGCCAGAGATGCCGAGGTAAAGCGGTTTCACACCGAAGCGGAGGCGGCGGCGAACCTGGATCATCCAAACATCGTCCAGATTTACGAGGTTGGTGTCCATGAGGGGCAGCACTACTTCAGCATGCAATTCATCGAAGGGAATAACCTGGCGAGCAGAATTGCGGATTACGGAATGCGGATTGCGGACTATCGGGACGCGGCCAGGCTGCTGGCGAAAGTGGCGCGCGCGATTCACTACGCGCATCAGCGCGGGATACTGCATCGGGACCTGAAACCGGCGAACATTCTGATCGACGCCAAGGGGGAGCCTCACGTGACCGACTTTGGCTTGGCCAAGAGGGTGAATGTCGATAGTGATTTGACCTTGAGCGGGGTGGTCATGGGGACGCCGCACTACATGGCACCGGAGCAGGCGCAGGGCAAGGCGAAGCAACTGAGCACGGCGGCGGACATTTACAGCCTGGGAGCGATTCTCTACCAACTCCTAACGGGTCATCCACCGTTCGAGGCGGAGACGCCGTTGGAGGTGATGCGCAAGGCGATCGAGGAAGAACCTAAGCGGCCCAGCGCCCTCTTGGCCCGTCACAGCCGGCCCGAGGGGGTCCGACTCTTGAAATCCGCAATCCGCAATCCGCAATCCGCAATCGACAAGGACCTGGAGACGATTTGCCTCAAGTGCCTGGAAAAGGATCCTGCGCGGCGGTACGGCTCGGCCGAGGCTCTGGGGGAAGACCTGGATCGGTGGTTAGGGCATGAACCGATTGCCGCCCGGCGGAGCAGCGCGTTGGATCGAACGGTGAAGTGGGTCAAGCGCAAGCCGGCGGTAGCAGCTTTGACCATGTTGGCGGTATTGCTGGCCTGCCTTGGGGTGGCCGGGGTGTTCTCCCAATGGCAACGAGCTGAGAGCCACGCTCTGCGTGAGCAACAGGAGCGCGAACGCGCGGAGAAGAATCTGTCGCAGCTCCAGTTGCGGCGAGCCGAGGAGCTCTTTGCCAGGCAAGAAGCGGCCGCGGGGGTAGCCTCTCTTTCGGCGGTGGTTCGGCGGTCGCCCGCCAACCGGGCGGCGGTCGAGCGCTTGCTCGCGGCGCTGGCCCAGTGCGCCTTCGGGCTGCCGGTTAGTCCGCCTCTGAGAGAGCAGTACTCCTGGATTTCGATGGCGCGCTTCAGTCCTGACGGCACGAAAGTGGTGACGGCCTCGGGCCGAGGTTTGGCGCGCGTCTGGGACGCCTCGACTGGACGCCCGGTTTTCGATGCGCTGGCACACACCGGGGACATTCCCTACGCTGAGTTCAGCGCGGATGGCCGACTTATCGTCACGGCGTCGCTGGATGGCACCGCCGGGATTTGGGATTCGTTGACGGGCAAGCGTCACGCCGCCTTACTCAGACATCACGCAATGCTCGACTCGGCCAGGTTCAGCCTCGACAGCCGCTACGTGGTGACCGCCTCCCGAGACAAGACTGCCCGGGTTTGGCGCAGTGACACGGGGGAACCGGTCACACCGCCTTTGACCCACGACGATGCGGTTCTCAGCGCGCAGTTCAATCCAGCGGGCACGCGAGTGGTCACGGCCTCGTCGGACAAGACGGCTCGGGTCTGGGACGCGCGCAGCGGCGGGCCGGTTTGCAGTCCCTTGCGGCACGACGGCGGCGTCTTGTGGGCCAGTTTTGGCCCAGATGGCAAACGGATTGTGACTGCGGCTGACAAAACCGCGCGAGTATGGAACGTGGAAACTGGCGACCCTTTGACCGAGCCGATGCCTCATGACGGGTTTGTTTACACGGCCACCTTCAGCCCCGACGGCCAACGTATCTTAACGGCCTGTGGAGATCCGGTAGCGAAGACAGGATCGGCGCGGATATGGGATGCCCAAACCGGACGGCCGCTCTCGGCTCCCCTTCGGCATGCGGGGGCACTCCGAAGCGCTTGGTTCAGCTCCGACGGTGCTCACATCCTTACCGCTTCCTACGATGGGAGCGCCCGGGTATGGGACGCCCGCCTTGGCCAACCGGTAAGCGAGCCGCTGACACACGGCGGATGGGTTTACTCGGCTCACTTTAGCCCGGACGGGAAATGGGCGGTAACCGCGTCGGCCGACGGTACAGCCCAGGTGTGGGATGTACAGGCGGGCAAGGCATTGCCCGTAACTTTGAATCACGAGGGCGCCGTGACCGACCTGTTATTCAGTGCCGGGGGCGGGCACCTGGTTGCATTTGCCGAAGGGGGGGGCGTCAAGCTCTGGGACATGCGGACCGCTACCGCGTTGTCCAACCAGTTGCAGCACCCGGCCACCGTCCATGCTGCTCAGATCGGAGGGCAAGGCCTGCTCCTGGTGACCGTGGCGGCCGACTTCAATGTGCGTGTCTGGACCAATCTGACGGCGCCCCCGGTGATTCACAAGCTGCAGCCTGAGCGAGCCCTGCAGTCAGCCCGGTTCTCTCAGAATAGCCTGAGGCTCCTGGCCCTGTGCGACGACAACGTCGCCCGCGTTTGGGAGACTCTGACAGGACGGTTGGTCAGCCAGTTCAAGCCCAAGGCGCGGTTCCTCCGGCTCAGCCCGGATGGGCACCGGGTTTTTGTGGTCGATACCGAGCAAAGGGGACGGCTTTGGAATGCCGACAATGGCCGGTTGCTGAATGACGAACTTGTACGCATCGAGGGGGGCACCTGGGGCGAGTTCAGCCACGATAGCCAGCGGATATTGACGCCCGTCCACGAGCGTGTCGTCCGGCAATGGGAGGTGACAGACGGCCGGCCTATCGGGGCGGAATTGGTCCATGATTCTGAGGTCACTCACGCAAGCTTTAGCCCCGACGACAACGTCATCCTGACTGTGACAGACAACCAGTCTGCGTGGGTTTGGGACGCCCATACGGGGAGCCTCATAGGCCAGCCTTTGAGGCACCAGCAGCCCGTTGTTCATGCCCGCTTCAGCCCGGATGGGTTACGGGTGGCCACGGTGACCGCCGACAACACCCTGCGCGTTTGGGACACCCGAACGGGCCAGCCGCTCGGTGACTCGCTACGAATTGCAGGTGCGGCCAGTTTCGCAACTCAAGTCTCGACAGGGCCCGGCGTCCGCGCGGTCGAATTCAGTCCCGACGGTCGATGGCTGGCAGTAGCCTTGGGCTCAGATGCGGTTTTATGGGAAATCCCCGTCATTGCCAAGCCCGCACCCGTTTGGCTGCCGGATCTGGCGGAAGCGATCGCCGGACAGCGGCTCGATGAGAACAGCGTTTTGGTGGCCGTGCCGAGAGAGAGTTGGCTTAGGCTCAACGCCGAGTTGTCACAGACCTCCGGGAGTGAGGACTATGCACGCTGGGCGCGGTGGCTTTGTGCCGATCGGGCCTCTCGTCTCACTTCTCCCTCCTCGCCCATTACTGTGCGTCAGCGAGCCGAAGAGAGTCGCCGAGGGGCAGAACAGCCGATCAACAGGCCCTGACTCATGATCCGCCACCACTATCCAACGCGAAAGCTGCTTTGGCGGATTCCGCTGCTCGTCGTTTCCATGCCAATCGCCGCCGCGATCTGGTTTCCCAACGCCGCCTTGTTCGACTTCCCGGGGATTCGCACGCTGAAGGTTGCCTGCCTGTGCTGCCGGGCGAAGCTCGGAGGCATCGAGGGGCGCCAAAGGGCCGTGATGGCCTTACGCCGGATGGGATCCAAAGGCCGCGCCGCCATCCCCATGCTTAAGGAAGCGTTGTACGACCCCGACAACGGCATCCGCGGCTCGGCGGCATTTGCTCTCGAGACGATGGGGACCAACGCGTTGCCGGTCCTGCTCGAGGCCCTGCGAAGCAAGAACCCGTCTGTAATCAGCGCCGTCCTCGGAACATTTGGCAAGATCGGTCAGCCTGCGGTTCCAGGCCTCGCTGCTGCCTTTCGGGACAAGGACCCCGAAGTGAGTCAAGCTGCGGAATGGGCGCTGAGTCTAGTAGGACCGGCAGCAGTCCCGGCATTCGAGGAGGCGCTCAAGGACCAGGACTCGGCAATCCGCGTCAGAGCAGCTTCAACGCTTAACCGGTCATTCGGCAGGTCCGGCCAGGCGGTTTCAGCCCTCGTGGCCGCGTCGAAAGACCCCAAGCCCGAAGTGCGGGCCAACGCCGCTTCGGCACTGGGCGGCGCGGCGACTGGAAACGCCGCCGCCCTACAGGCCCTGCTCGAGGCCCTGCGGGACGACGATGCAACCGTGCGGACTCGCGCTGCGAACGCTTTGGGCCGCGTTGGCGGTCCCGGCATCCCAGGAATCCTGGAGATACTCAAAAATGAGCGCCAGGAGGTGCGGAAGGATGCGACCTTCGCGCTGGCACTTATGGGCCCAGCCGCACTCGATGCGGTTGACGCGCTGATTCAAATCGTTCGGGAAGAGGCGGCGAGCGCGAATCCGATTGATCCAGGGCCCATGGCGCGGTTTGCCCTTGCCAAGATCGGCAAATCTGCGGTTCCTCCCCTCATCGACCTACTCAGGGAGGGGAATCCCCGATCTTGTGAGATTGCGAGTATAACCCTTGCGCAGATGGGCACCAACGCCGTGGAGGCGGTGCCCACGCTCATCGGACTCCTCAATGACCCCAAGGAATCTGTGCGGCGTGTAGCGCTCTACGCCCTCGGCGCTATCGGACCGGGCGCCCGTGAGGCAGCACCCTTGCTTGCGGCCAAACTGGCGGATCCGCAGCAGCAGACCTTGCAGGTGCGAACCGCCTGCGCCTTGCTGAGCATCGATCCCCAGTCTCAAATCAGCCTTGATCATTTGCTGGCGGCCGCTCGTGGCGAGAGTCCCGATGACCGTGCGCTGGCCCTCGAGGTCTTCACCAAAGTGCCCATGAAGTCGCCGGAGATGATCACCGAACTGCTCAAGGGCCTAGCCGATTCGGATATCGGCGTTCGGGTCGCCGCTGCTAACGCCTTCTACCGCATGGGCAAAGCCGCAGTCCCGCTCCTGGTCAAAGCCCTGGATGATCCGGACCTGGACGTTCGACGCGAGGTGGAGGTGCTGCTGTTGCATGTCAGCCCCAAGTCGCTCAAAGAACCGCCGTGATAGCCAAGTCGAGATACCTCCAGATGAGGTGATTGATGCTGACCCTATGACTACCAAACGAAAATGTCCCCAATGCGGCGCGGAACTGCCGTCCGAGGCCCCACAAGGGCTGTGCCCGAAGTGCTTGATCAAGGCTGGATTGCCGGACGGGGTAGGCACCAATTCCCAGATGCCCCCTGGCCAAACCATGGCTATCTCTCCGGCGGACCTTGTGCCTGAGGCGCCAACCCAACCGCCTGCGGCTTCATCCGGCATCCCTCGGCTTTCTCCCCTTTCAAAGGTCCGCTATTTCGGGGACTACGAGATTCTGGAGAAGATCGCTCATGGCGGCATGGGCGTCGTGTACAAGGCGCGGCAAGTGAGCCTCAACCGGGTGGTGGCCTTGAAGATGATCCTCTCAGGCCATCTGGCCAGCGAGGCCGAGGTCAAGCGATTTCACACCGAAGCGGAGGCGGCGGCCAATTTGCAGCATCCGAATATCGTAGCCATCCATGAAGTGGGCCAGCACCAGGGCGAACACTATTTCTCGATGGATTATGTCGAGGGAGTGGATCTGGCCAGGCATCTGGCGGCCCAGCCGATACCGCTGTTGGAGGCGGCTCAACTGGTCGCCACATTGGCCGAGGCGGTCCATTACGCGCACCAGCACGGCACGCTGCATCGAGACTTGAAGCCGCAGAACGTGTTGATCGATAAAACCGGCCGGCCGCGGATCACGGATTTCGGCCTTGCAAAGCGGGTCGAACGGGAGAGCGAACTCACGCGGACGGGGGCGGTGATGGGGAGTCCCAGTTACATGCCGCCCGAACAGGCCACCGGGCAATTGGATCGGATTGGCCCGTCGAGTGATGTCTATGCGCTGGGCGCTATTCTATACGAACTGCTGACGGGCAGACCGCCCTTTCGCGGCGAGTCACCCCTGGCGACGCTGCAACAAGTGCTGAACGATGAACCGGTGGCGCCTGCCAAACACAATCCCAAAGTGCCCACAGACTTGGAGACCATCTGCCTCAAATGTCTGGAGAAGCAGCCCGAGCGGCGATATGTCTCCGCGCGCGAACTCGCGGAGGAATTGGGCCGGTTCTTGAAACACGAGCCGATCCTGGCCCGGCCGGCGAGCTCCGTCCGAAAGGTGTGGACGTGGCTGGTGCGGAATCCCTGGCTCCTGATGGGGGCCACAGCGGTGGCGATGCTCGGCCTCATCGCCCTGGCCTATGGGTTGTGGGAACAGACTCGCTACCTGGTTTGGACGCAGACGCACGCTACCACGGCTCCCACAAAACCTGGGGCGGCTCTCAGCTACCGGCTGAGAGTCCTGGAGTTTCTGGTGGCCATTTCAGTGGCCCCGACCGGCTTCTCATGGTTTGTTGGCGGCAAACGGCGCGGGGTCGTCATGAAGTCGTGGCAGCTTTGGAGTTATGGGGGTCTGGGCGCATTCCTCGTCTTGGGCGCCATCGCCTATACCCTGGCGGGCATCCACGATTGGATTTGGCGGTTGGATCTCCGACAAAGCAACCTGGTTGAGGCTTGGCTTTTCTGGGTCTATACTTTCTCGTGGGCTTGGTTCGGTTGGCTGCTGCTCTTCTATGTCGCCCGCGAATATCGCATTCGCTCTCTGGGCCTGCAACCAGCCAACGAAGCCGAACTCTTTCCACCTGTTCCACCCGAGACGAGCAAAGACCGATCCTTCAATTTCGCAGATCGACAAGGACTTAACTGGGTGCTGGGCGCGGTGCTGGTTGTCGTTTGGCTTTTTCGTTTCCTTTTTCCCTCGGAGTTGGTGGGGGGGATGTGTTTGTTCGCCGCCGCGTTCGCAAGCTCGATTCCTTTTATACCCGTTATTTACCGTTTCTCGCGAAAATCCGCGGTTCGTCATATTATTTTATTGTGGCTCACGGTGCTCGCGGTGGCTTTCGGGTGTTTCTGGGGACTAGCCGGGATAGAGATATTTGGGGAGGCTAAGAGCCTAAGGAAGGCCCAGCTCACCGCGGCGTTGATCGGCCTGGGCCTGGGCGCGATCTTTGCCGCCTGGCTGACACGGGCCCTGAACGCCGAAACCGAAGAGGATTCGCCCGCGCGCAAGGAGGCGCCGTCACGCACCCGCTGTCGTGGCGTTGTCTGGGGGGCGCAGGCTCCGCGCGAGGAGGCGGAGTTCGAGTGGATTGCCCAAAATCCACATGGGATCGCCGTGCGGGTGTGGGGCCTAGTGATGGCTGTTTCGGTGATGACCGCCCTGATCGGAGGTATGACTATAAGTATCAATGCTCTGCTCGTCACCGGGTTACTAGCGGTCCTGCCCCACACCATCGCCTGTTGGCTTCGAGCGACAGGACAGGAACGGCAAGGCCGCCAGCAAACCATCTGGCTCTTCGCCATTAGCGCCCTCTCCGCCGCGTGGACGCTTTCTCCGGGCCTTGCGGCGAGCAGCGCCGGAGCGGGCCTCCTGCAGGGATTGGCAGTCCTCGCGGTTTGCCATGCCAAGAGCAAGAACTTGGCGAGGGCCTAAATCTGCAGACGGCCCTATCGAAGGACATATGAACCCACCCCTCAAGTCACATCGCGCAACCCGATGCCCTCGGCCTGCGGTGATCCTCTTCGCTGTCTGCCTCGGGCCTCGCCCCGCGGCTCGATTCTGTAACCTCGAGGGCCTTTTTCCGTAGTACGGGAGTGAAGACATGAATGCCGAAACTGGAATTGGATGCAGTGAATGCGAACTTCGAATGAACAGAACACGTCTATGAATCCTCACTCCTGCTGTCCCCAATGCGGGGCGGAACTGCCGCCAGAGGCACCGCAAGGCCTGTGCCCGAAGTGCTTGATCAAGGCTGGATTGCCGGACGGGGCAGGCAACAATTCCCAGACGCTCCCTGGCCAAACCATGGCTATCTCTCCGGCGGACCTTGTGCCTGAGGCACCAGCCCAATCGCCTGCCGCTTCATCCGGCATCCCTCAGCCTTCGTCCTTTCCCAGGGTCCATTACTTCGGCGATTACGAATTGTTGGAGGAAATCGCCCGAGGTGGGATGGGAGTCGTTTATAAAGCCCGCCAAGTGAGCCTAAACCGTATCGTCGCGGTCAAGATGATTCTGACTGGACAGTTGGCCACCGAGGCCGAGGTCAAGCGATTTCACACCGAAGCCGAGGCGGCGGCCAATTTGCAGCATCCGAATATTGTCGCCATTCACGAGGTGGGCATTCATGAGGGACAGCATTACTTCTCGATGGATTATGTGGAGGGGAAGAACATGGCCCAAACCACCGGAGGCAAGCCCATCGCGCCGGAACGGGCGGCACGGTATCTGAAGACGATTGCCGAGGCGGTCCATTATGCGCACCAGCGAGGGACATTGCACCGGGATTTGAAGCCATCGAACATATTGATGGATGCCAATGATCAACCCCGGATAACAGATTTTGGCTTGGCCAAGCGGATCGAGCAGGAGAGCGATTTAACACGCTCGGGGGCGGTGATGGGCAGCCCCAGCTATATGCCGCCAGAGCAGGCCGCCGGGCGGATGGCCGAGGTGGGGCCGTCGAGCGACGTGTATTCACTGGGGGCCATTCTCTACGAATTGCTGACGGGGCGGGCACCATTTAAGAAAGAAACCCCAACGGCGACCTTGGTGCAGGTGTTGGAGGAGGAGCCGGTACCGCCGCGCACGTTGACTCCGGGCGCGCCGTTGGACTTGGAGACGATTTGCCTCAAATGCCTGGAGAAGCGCCCCGAGCGCCGGTATGCCTCCGCCCGGCTATTGGCGGAGGAGTTGGAGCGGTTCCTGAATCACGAGCCGATCCTCGCCCGGCCGGCAAGCCGGTTCCGCAGGGGCTGGATTTGGCTGCAAAAGCATCCTTGGGCCATCACCGGCTTGGCCCTCTTAGTGATCTTGGGGTTGTCCTGCACCGCTTACGGCATGTGGCAGAAGAGTCGCTACCTACTGTGGCAAACGACGCATCCTGAACAGGTATTCCGTCCCGGCTTCCAGCCCCTGTTAATAACCTCGTGGTTCTTCATGCAATCCCTTTGGGCGCCCTGCGCTTGGGCCGATCAAGTCCTTCGCCGTCACTTCCGGCGCCACCGGGAAAACGGATCCCCCATTCCCAGGTCGGTTGTTTACTTAACCGCCTTCACGGGGGCTGCCGTCCTAGTCTATGGCCTAGCCCTCTTCTTCAAGCTGGTGGAAATGTGGGCTTGGCACTCATGCATGGCATGGTCCATGGTTCTGATGCTCTCGGGCATTGGGTTCCTTTGGCATGGGGCAGTGCTGTTGTGGAAAGCGATGGGTGCGAACGAACAGTCCATCTTTAGCCAATTGGTCGCGCAACAGATGGAACAGGTGGACGCGCTCGATGAGTTATTCAGGCTGCGCGCCCCTAGGAAAGGCCTCAAGGTGTGCCTCTATTTGCTGACGGACGTCTTCTTGATTTTCGTTTTGCCATTTTGGTTTCTGGTCGTCATGGTAATATCGCATAATCATGCACGACCCGGGGGCTCGCCGATGCTGGCCGTCTGGGCCGGCCTCGCCGCCTGGCTGGTTCCGTTGCCGTTATTCTGGCGCCGTTCTGGCGATCAATTCAGCCGCCCTGCGTTCGGAAAAAGGCTGGCGCTCACGGTTACGGCCCTGCTGGGGGCGGGGATCGTCAGCGCTCGCGAAACAAGCTGGCCCCTCGGGCTGGCCATGGCGATAGGCGGGGGTCTCCTGGGCGGGCTTACTGTCGTGTTGGCCTCCTGGAAAAAGCAAATCGACGCTCAAAGAAAACGCACACCCAAAGCCCCGCTCCTCCGTCTGTCAGATCTCAGCCTTCAAGGAACGGAGAATCTCGCCGGCGGTGCGCTGGTTTTCATCGTGATGATTGTGCCCTTTGGCATACATACCATTCTGACATGGCGATATGCGGGCGCCGACTATGCGTACTTGGATAGATTGTCGGCCACAGGGAAGGTATTGCCGCGTCAAAGCTATCTGCTACGCCAGGTTCCGGATGAGGTCAATTTCGTCAAGACGCCCGGGCTTCAGGCGATTGGCTGGAAAGCCAGGCTGGATACCAACTCCTGGGCGCAATTCGTGACCTGCGCGGCGCTGCTGGACCAGAAGGCCGCTTTACGGTCCCGCCCGAACCCCTCCGGGGCGCCGTCGCCAAGTCCGACCAACGCGGCTGCGCCGGATCAGAAGGCCCAGGCAGCGGAGGTATTGCGCGCCTTGGCCCCGTTGGAGGCCAGCCTCGAAGAACTGCGCCAGGCCGCCACCCGCCCCTATGCTCAACTTGATCCCGCGCCGCTCAATGATTCTCTGCCGGACCCGAATGAACCTCACTGGCCGGCCTACCGTCTCCTGGGGCGGTTGCTTCTGGCGCATGCCGGCGCGGAATTGGAACTGGGCAGTCCAACACCGGCCCTGCGCGACTTGCGGGTTGTTCAGCGATTGGCTGACGCGCTCAACGGCAACCGGCGGTTTGCCAGTACCACGATGCGGGTTGACTTGGTACGGATGTGCCAGGAAGGCTTTTGGCTGGGTTGGGCGGCAAACCGTTGGGTGGAACCCGATCTGCGGCAGTGGGAGAATTGGCTCGGCGCGGTGGACCTGCTCCGGGACCTCGATATCTCCCTGCGCGGCGAAGAACCTTTGATCGTCAATTCCATCTATGACGCCCCGGCGGCGGGCTATCAAATGGTCCCTTTTTTAGGTCCACCCTGGTTCCGCGATCAACTTCTCTACAATCAGATCATGTTCGGCTTTTGCGAGGCCAGCTTCGATGCGGTGAGCCAAGTTGTCTATCCCACCCGGACGCGGGCCTTCCAACAACGGGCAGCCAAGACCCTCAAAGAGGCGGCCGCTGGCATTCTTCAGTCTCTTCAAACCCCTTCTGCCCTCTGCCCGAATCTAGATTCGCTTCTGCCCAAGGTTGCTAATGTCCAGACCGCCGTCAACCTGAGTCGGATTGCCGCCGCTTTGACGCGGTATCGGATGGACACAGGCCAGTTGCCTTCCACCCTCGAGGAGCTTGCGCCCCGCTATTTGGCGCGCGTGCCTCATGATCTGGTCGGCGGCAAGCCCCTGATCTACCACCGAGCCGCGGACAGCACCTACTCGCTTTACTCCCTCGGCTGGAACGAACGGGATGACGGTGGAGTCGCGCCTATCCCTCCCTCTGACTTGAGTCACGGTGATTGGATTTGGCCCGGCGCGGCGATGAGCGCCAGCGCACTGAATAGATGGGATGGATCGATTGACAAGTTCTGCCAAACGCAATAACAATGCCTTCAAATGCCATCCCTGCGTCAGTACCCGGGGTTAGCGCGCCACATCTGCCTGAGCATTCGTCCAGTGACCCTTCTGGATGAAGGAGTTGCGAACGGCGCCGAGCCCTTAGGCTCGCCTCAGACCGGCGAGGCGGGTGGAACGGTGGACCCAGGCATACGAGACCTCACCTATCGCCGGTTTCAGACATTGCCTCGTTAGCCATATGAACCCTCCCCTCAAGGAAAATCGTGCAACCCGATGCCGCCGGCCCGCGGTGATCCTCTTCGCTCTCTGCCTTGGTGCCCTCACGTACCGTCCGACGTCCGGCGCAACGCCACCGGCAGACGCCGGCCAGCCGCAATCTGGTGTTGGTCCGCCCGCAAAGCTGCAGCGGTTTCAATCGCCGCTTGCGTTTGAGCCGAACCGGGGACAGACCAATCCACGGTACAAGTTCATCTCGCGTGGGCGGAGGTACGATCTGCTTTTGGCTCCGGATGAAGCCCTGCTGCGGCTGCGCCAAGGGTACGCCGCAGGGCGAACCACCCGCGATCCGGACGCGCAACGGACGGCAGATGGCACGCCGGTTCGGGCACGAAACGCGAAACCGGAAAGCCGGGAATCAACAGATACAACGCGCGCTGTATGCATTCGTATGATCGGTGCTGATCCCGCAGCACGACTGGCCGGTTTGGAAGAGCAGCCGGGGAAGATCAACTATTTCACGAGCAACGACCCGGCCAAGTGGAGGACGAATCTTACGACTTTCGCCAAGGTGAAATACCAGGGGGTTTATCCAGGCGTGGATTTGATCTACTACGGCAGTGGCGGGCGGCTAGAACACGACTTCATCCTGGCGCCAGGCATTGATCCCTCTATCATCCGACTTTCCGTCTCTGGCGCTGACCGGGTTGCCGTTGATGGACAAGGTGATTTGGTGATGACAGTGGGCGGCGGAGAAATCCGTTTTCAGAAACCGATCATTTATCAATTGAGGGATGGTGTGCGTAAAACGATTCAGGGAGGATTCGTTTCGGAACGGGCTGGAGGCGAGATCGGGGAATTCGCATCCCAAGCTGAGCGGCGGGGCGAGCTGGCCGGCCCACAGCAGGAGGACCTCCAAGGGCTGCCGCCCCGACACCGCAACGCCGGCCAGGGAGATGACAGGCCAGATCACCAGCGACGAGTTTGGTTCGCCGTCGCGGACTACGACCGGACGCTTCCGCTGGTCATTGATCCGGTTTTGGCGTATTCAACCTATCTCGGCGGTCAAGACGATGATCGGGCTTCGGACATCGCGGTGGACAACGCCGGAAATTCCTACGTGATTGGCAGCACCTGGTCGGTGAATTTCCCGGTGGTGAATCCGATGCAGGCCACGAACACGACCGCAGAAGGTTACTACGACGTCTTCATCACAAAATTCGATCCTGCTGGAACAATCGTTTACTCGACCTATCTCGGTGCTGATTACGGCTTTGGTGTTGTGGTTGACGCGGCCGGCAACGCTTGTATTACTGGTTTTGCTTATCGGGGCGGGGAGTTTCCCCACGTCAACACTCCGTGGTCCGAGGCGGCGGGGGCATTTGTGGCAAAATTAAACACCACGGGTTCGGGCCTGATCTTCTCGGGCCTCCTGGGGCGCGACGCCGGTTCCTCCGGACGTGCGATCGCGGTGGACAGCCAGGGAGGCATCTACATCGCGGGCATCACGTCTTCCATCAGCGTTACCACGTGGAACGCCATGCAGCCCGCTTTTGCTGGAGGCGAGCTTGATGCCTTCGTGGCCAAAATCGATGCCACCGGCTCGAATATCCTTTACTCAACCTATCTGGGGGGATCAAGCGCGGATGCCGCCTGCGCGATTGCGGTGGATCAGGCTGGCAACGCCTACGTCTTTGGCATGACCGGCTCCACGGACTTTCCTGTCACCGCCAACGCCTTCCAGAGGACCTACGGAGGGGGCGAGAACGATTATTTCGTCGCCAAGATCAACCCTACCGGCTCTGGTCTGGTCTATTCGACCTTCTTGGGCGGCAGCGGCGATGACCACCAAGATCTCTACTACGACAGTGGGGGCCTCGCATTGGATGCGGATGGCCATGCTTACCTTACGGGGGCGACCGCGTCCAGCGATTTCCCCACGACGACCAACGCCCTCCAGGCAGGACCTGGGTTCACCTTTGCAGCCAAGCTGAGCGCTGACGGCGCTCGACTGGTCTATTCCACCTATCTGGGCGGCCCGTTCCTGGGCCGTGATATCGCCGTTGATGCTGCCGGCAACGCTTATGTGACCGGCACGGCTTGGGGGTTGGACTTGCCTCTCCGCAACCCGGTCCAGTCTCAATACGGGGGTGGCGGCAGCGACGCCGTGGTCCTAAAGGTCGATCCTGACGGTGCCAATATACTCTATTCGACTTACCTGGGCGGCAGCGGGGACGAGCGGGGCATGGCGATCGCTGTTGATGGCGCCGGCGATGCCTTTGTGGCCGGCTGGACCACTTCGACGAATTTCCCGGCGGCAAATGCGGCTCAGCCTTCGTATGGCGGTGGCGGCCAGGGCTATCATGGTTTCTGGAATGGCGATGCTTTCGTCGCCAAATTGGCTGCGGATCCGGACCCGACCGCGCCTATTCTTCTCTACGCTATCACCACAGATACGCCCGGTGAGCTGGAGGTCGGGTTTTCGAAACCGGTGAGTGAGACCACAGCGACTTTGGCCCGCAACTACGCCATCGATCAGGGCGCGTCCGTAACCGCCGCCTTGCTCCTTTCGTCCAAACGTGTCCGCTTGACGGTCGCGCCTCCCCTGGCAGCGTCCAGCGACTGCGTGCTCACGGTGACCGGAGTGCAAGATCGCGCGCTGCCGGTCGCCAACACGATTGTTGCCAACACGCGCCTTGTCGTTGATTCGATCGTACCCGGCGTCGCCGCCCGCTCGATGTTCACGAACATTGCGGGCAACTTCATTGCTGACCTAAAAGCCAGCCCCAAATTCCCGAACCAGCCCGACTCGGTCGGCTACGTGAGTTCCTTCGAGACGCCCTCCGACGTGGCTGAAAACTATGGGGTGACGCTCCAGGCATTGCTGTTGCCGCCGCTTTCGGGCGAGTATCTCTTCTACATCGCTTCCGACGACCAAGGCGCGCTCTTCCTAAGCACGGACGAGAATCCAGCCAACAAAGTGCGGGTCGCATTCGAAATGCAGTGGAATCCCTCGCGCTACTGGACCGGACCCGACCGTCGCGACCCAAACGCCCCCGAAAACCGGTCGCTGCCGATCCACCTCGAGGCTGGCCGCGAATACTACCTCGAAGCAGTCATGAAGGAGGCGGGTGGCGGTGACAACCTCGGAGTCGCGTGGCGGATCCCACAAGCGCCAGCAATTCGGGATGGCGACGGACCGATCCCCGGCAAGTACTTGTTGGCTCCCCGGATCGATGGAAGGCCAATTATTGCGGGGCCACCCCAATCGAGTGCGGTCATCGAGGGGGACGCGGCGGTCTTCAACGTCCGTGTGCGAGGCACTCCGCCGTTGGCCTTCCAATGGCTGCGAAACGGAAGCCCGATTCCAGGCGCGACCAACGACAACTATTCGGTGACATCACCGTTCGTGAGTGACGATGGCGCCACTTTTGCCATAACGGTTAGCAACGCCTTCGGAAGCATCACGAGCGCTGCCGCAACGCTGGCGGTGACTGCCGACACGACGCCCCCCCTCTTGACAGGAGTCCGAAGCGTGACGTTGGATCGAATCGAGGTCGTCTTTTCAAAGCCAGTCTCATCGGCGACCGCGACCGTGTCGGCCAACTATTCCATCACTTGGGCGGGTGGGTCCCTAGCAGTCAATTCGGCCTCGGTCACCGCTGATCCTTCCCGCGTCATCCTGGGCACGGAGCGGCTCACCGAGTTGACCGAATACGCGCTTGCCGTCAACGGGATTCGAGATTCCAGCGCGGCGGGCAATCCGATCGCCGCCAACAGCCTGCGCACATTCACCCCCTATTTCCAGAATGAGTTTATTGGACCGTTTCCAAGCTGGGCTGACGCCAAGCGCGACTATGGCGCAGCCGGGGATGGCACGACTGATGACACCATCGCGCTGCAAGCGGCGCTTGACGCCGTCGGCCAGGATAATAAACCGCAGGTCCTCTACCTGCCCGCCGGCACCTATAGGATTACCCGGCGCTTGGTCGTGGCCGCCCGTCTCCGCAGCAGCGTGCTGGGTGAAGACCCCGCCAGCACCACGATCCTGTGGGATGGCCCCCAGGATGGCGTCATGCTCTGGTTGAATGGATGGAATTACTCGCGAGTCGGGCGACTCACTTTTGACGGTTCTGGCCGCGCGCTCTCCGGCATCGATCAGCGCTGGGACGGTGCGGGTGGTGGAGTCCGCGCTCCTAGCGGCAATGAATATGCCGACCTGGTCTTCCGGGACCTTCAGTTTGGAATGCGCTGCGGCAACCCCGATTACCCGAACAACGACGCTGAAGTTGCCGTGCTGCGCTGTCATTTCCTGCGGTGCCGGCGCGCGGGCGCCGCGATCACAAGCGCCAACGCGCTGGACTGGCGGTTTTGGCAGTGCCGGTTCGAGGATTGTGGCGTCGGCCTGACCGACAACCCCGAACCCGACTGGGGCGCCGGACAATACTACGCTTACGACTGTGTGTTCTTGCGCTCAAAGACCGCGGATATGACCACCGGCAACACTTCCTTCTTTTCCGAGCGCCGCAACTACTCGCGCGGGTCCCGCGCCTTCTTCCGAGGGGATCGCTTCACGGGCAATCACAACCTGGTAACGCTGCAAGACAACATCATTCTCGACTGCGCGGACCGCCCCATCCATCAACAGAATCTGGGACCGCTCATTCTAATCGACAACATAATCCGCGTTCCCGACCTGTGGGCCGGACCCGTGGCAGGTGTCGGCCACGACGTTAATTTCCAGGGCGACCTTTTCTCGATCGGCAATACCTTTTCCTCACACAATCCATTCGCGGTCGTTGGCCGCCTCCATGCCCAGGACGATATGGTTGTGGACCGCGGCACAATCAACTCGCCAGAGCCGGAACTGCCGCCGCCGCCGCCGAACCTTCGCCGGCCGATCATCGAAGTTGTTCGCCGGGCCAATGCCAGCACGATCCAGGCCGCCATTGACTCCGCGGCGAAACTGGGCGGCCAGAGGCCCGTCGTCCACTTGCCTAACGCAACGTATCTGATCAGCCGGACACTCACTATTCCCGGCGGTGTTGACCTGCAGCTCGTCGGGGACGGTGGTGGGACCTTGTTAAAATGGAACGGCAGCGGGATCGGCCCGGTGATCCGCCTCCTCAGTCCGGCGCGCGCTACCTTGCGCGATCTCCAGGTTGATGGCGGCGGGAACCTTTCCCTGGCTAACGGGATTGTCGTAGAAGGCGCCGATCAGCCCAACGGCCGTGTGTTCATGGATCAAGCGAATACTTCAACTTTTAATACTGGAACTTCGTTCGGACTGAACGGTCTCTTCGTGGATCGCCTTGATCAAACCATCGTTGAACTGAGGGATTTCGGACAAGGCTCTTGGACCCTGTCCACCGACCCAGACCAGGTCATGACTCGCGTTTTGGGCGGACGGTGGCGAGACACCAATGACCCAGGGGCCACCAGCCGCGTGAATATCTTTGCCGGGTCCGGTGGAGGTCTGCCGCTGAGCTTCCAGGTGGAGGCGGGTGGGCGGCTCATGGCGCAAGACATGTGGTTCGAAGGAGCAGCCACGCGCTTTGCAAAACTGAGCGATTCCGGGACGCTCACGCTCAATGCCCAGTTTATCGCGTTCTACTCGGAGTCACCCCTGCCGGCCATCGAACTGGATGACTTTCGGGGCAGACTGACCCTGGTAAACGTGCCATTCGCGGCCTCACGGCTATCTATAGGCGGACAGGGCTCGCAAACGCAAGTTCTTGGCATTGGAACATCAGGCACTTTGGTGGACTACTTTGCGGACGAGTCGCCGCAGGCTCGGGTGCTGCGGTGGAACAGCCGGAGCGCGCTTACACTTGACCGGCAGATCATGATCCCGGATTTGAACACCAATGTCGATAACGAGGCCGCTTTCGTGCGCAGCATGCTGGCCCAGCTGCGTTCGGAAAAGCCGCTTCCGCTCACCCCCATCGCCCCGAGCGCCACGGACCTGCGGCTTTACCGCGTGTCGGCCTGTGGGCTTGTCAGTATCCAACTCAACTCCAGCCGCGCCGTTGAAATTGTCCGCCAACCGCAGGCTCAGACGACCGGCGAGCTGCAGCCAGCCCAGTTCACCGTCCTCGCCGGAGGCGAAGCGCCATATCAGTACCAATGGCGTCGCAATGGTGTGGCCCTTGGCGGAGAGACCAATCGGATTCTTCACCTGGCAGCCGCCGCCCTGACTGACGGTGGTGCCCTCTACTCCGTGGCCATCAGCAATGCGGCGGGCGGCGTGCTAAGCTCCGACGCTGTGCTGGCCGTCATTCCTGATCGGACGCCGCCAGCGCTGCTCCGCGCTCGGAACGTGAATCTTAGCAACCTCGAACTGGAGTTCTCCAAACCCCTCGACGCGGCGAGCGTGCAGCCGGCCAGTTTTGCGATCAGCGGCGGCCTTCCCGTGATGGGCGCTGTATTGGTCGGAGACGGGCGCAGTGTCCTTCTGACCACCGGCTTGCAGACTGAGGGAACCAGTTTTACCGTCACGATGAACGGCTTGCGCGACCGTTCCGCCGCCGGCAATGCGGTGCCTGCCAACACGCAAGCAACATTCACCGCCAGCTCCTTCCAGCGCGGATTCTTGGTTCGCGAGATGTTTACCGATATCCCAGGCACCACGCTGGACGACCTGTTGTCACGGCCCAAGTTCCCCGACTCCCCGAACGAGGTCAGTTTTGTGACCTCGTTCGAGACCCCATCCGGCGTGGGGGATAACTACGGCGTTCGGTTGGCTGGTTACCTGGCCCCGCCGGTTACAGGAGAGTATCTCTTTTACATTGCTTCCGACGATCAAGGGGGACTCTTTCTGAGCACGGACGAAAATCCAGCCAACAAAGTGCGGATCGCATTTGAACCACAATGGAATCCTGCCCGCAATTGGCTCGGCCTTGATCGGCGCGACCCGGCTGCTCCCGAAAACAGATCTCAGCCCACTTACCTCGAGGCGGGCAACCGCTATTATGTTGAGGCTCTGCTGAAGGAAGGAGGTGGCGGTGATAATCTGGCCGTCACGTGGCAGATTCCGGGCGGAGACCCGGTGACAGCAAACACGCTCCCCATCAGCGGCGACTATCTGCGGATCCGCCGGGAGCCGGTTGTCGCGCCAATCGGCGATAGAGCGGTCAAAGTGGGCACTCGGCTATCTTTCACCGTGAGCGCAACGGACGCTGATTTGCCGAGACAAGCCCTGCGCTTCAGCCTGGACCCGGGAGCACCCGCGGGCGCGAGCATTGACCCCGTGACGGGTGTCTTCTCGTGGACCCCCTCGCCAAATCAAGGCTCAAGCACAAATCCAGTCTCCGTCCGCGTAACCGACTCCGGGACACCGCCCCTGAGCGCGACCAACAGCTTCGTTGTAGTGGTGAACACGCCAGCCTCGATCACGCGGCAGCCTGCCAGTCAAACCGTGAATCCGGGAGTCGATGTCACCTTCTCCGTGGAGGCCGCCGGCACGCCGCCGCTTTCCTATCAGTGGCTCTTCGGCGGCGCGGCGATTGCCGAAGCGACCTCGCCAAGCTTGACTTTGAACAGTGTCAGCGACGCCAACGGAGGAATCTACACGGTGGATGTCAGCAACGTGGTGGGCAAGGTGACCAGTGACAAGGCGGTGTTGATCGTCAGGCAGCCGCCGCGGATCACCTGGTCCAATCCTCCGGCTATTGTATATGGCACGGCGCTAGGAAACGGCCAATTGAATGCCACCGCCGGTGTGCCAGGCACCTTCGTTTACGCGCCCCTGCCGGGAGCGGTCTTGACTGCGGGGGAGAGCCGGACCTTGACTGTGACTTTTACGCCGACCGACACGGTCCATTATACCGTCGCCACCGCCTCGGTCAGTATGACCGTGCAGCAACGTGCCCTGACCGTGACGAGGATCACCGCCGCGAGCAAGGCCTATGATGGGACAACAGCGTCCACCCTCACCGGAACTCCAACATTGTCGGGGCTAATCGGCAGCGACTCTGTGACGGTCAGTGGCACGGCGACGGGAGTCTTTCTCACGAAAACCGTGGGCAACAACAAGCCCCTCACGGTCAGCGGCCTTTCACTGGGCGGCGCAGATGCAGGGAACTACACGCTAACCCAGCCAACCCTCACGGCGAACATCACACCCGCGGCGCTGGCCATCACCGGGTTAACCGCGAACAGCAAGGTTTACGACGGGACAACAGC
>ORJL010253942.1_pt1 | contig 47458 bp, 35 predicted proteins | sample 1779941 | NCBI WGS metagenome assembly ORJL01 (sample SAMEA104232317, study PRJEB22302) | groundwater metagenome | biome: forest; feature: aquifer; material: groundwater | place: USA | collected 2011-08-07 | depth 5.8 m | reverse complement strand
CAGGATTCGGCATCAGCAGGCAGGTTACGTGAATCATCCGGTTAGCCTATGCCAATATCTCAGCTCAAGCCCAAACGGCAGCCCGTAGCAGCCCATGGCAGCCCGTAGAGGAAGCTCTAGAGCTTCCACTACGGGCTGCCATGGGCTGCTACGGGCTGCCGTTTGGGATTGAGCTGAGATATTGGTATAGGCTAACCGGATGATTCACGTAACCTGACTGCTGATGCCGAATCCTGCGCCTTCTTCACCTCGCACAGGAACCGCCGGTTGGGCGTGCTGGCGGCGATAGAGTCCATGGCCAGATCGTTGACCAGGACGTTCACGTTGGAGCCTCCGTCTGAGGGGTTACCCCATCCGAAGTCAACCATCACCAGCCCGGGCTGCGTCTCCGAGGAAACGGACGCTTTCAGCTCTATTTCCCCCTCGGGAGAGGCCACCACGACGGCCTCCCCATCCTTGATCTCGCGAGCCGCAGCGTCGGCTGGATGAAGAATCACGAGCGGCTCCGGGGGGAGCTTGTTCAGGCGCGGTATATTGCGGAAACGACTGTGGACGTACATGGGGAGCTTGCGCGTCGTCCCGAGAAGAGGGAAGCCGGAGGCCTCCGGACGTAGCTCGTGCGACTCCGTGGGTGTCACGTAGGTCGGAAGCGGTGCCTGGCCCAGCCTGCGCAGCCTCTCAGAATAGAGCTCGATCTTGTTAGACGGCGTGGCAAAGCCCGCTCGCAGGAACTTGCGGTACTCCATGGGAGGCGTCGTGGACATGATGGGCTGTACCTCGAGCTGCTCCACTGTGATCTCGGAGGGATGAAGCCGGTAATCAATCCATTCCCGCGTATTGGTCCAGGTATACATCCCGGCCAGCTCCATGCGCTGCGCCAGCTCGTACTCGATGTCGAATACCGAACGTGAAAGCCCGATCGGGGCTACTACCGGCTGGCGCAGGGCCACCAGGCCACCCTGCTCGCTGGCGTACGGGCGGAACCCGTACCGTTCCAGGTCAGACGTCTCGGGAAGGACCAGGTCAGCCATGGCTGCGGTCGCCGTCATAAAGAGATCGCAGACCACCAGGAACTCCAGCTTGCCCAGGGCCTCTACGACCCGGCCGGGATTGGCGTTCACCACCACCGGGTTGGCATGATAGACGATCATTGCCCGGGGCTGATAGGGCTCGCCCGTCAGCAGCGCATCTACCACGGAGGGAAAGGGCGCCTCGGGATAGAGAGGATAACGGTCGGCGCCCAGCCACTTTTCCTCGGCGCGCACGGTCGGATAGGGGCTGAGCTTGGGTGAGGGGAAGAAGACGTTCCCGCCGGGATTATCCACGTTGCCTGTGACAGCGGCCAGCATCGCCAGTACCCGCGCCGTCTGTACTGAATTAGGGTGCATATCGAAGCCGTTGCCATCCTTGATGACCGCGGGGCTGGTAGTCGCATAGGCCCTCGACAGCTCGCGTATCTTGCCGGCCGGCACGCCGGTCAGGGGCTCCGCCCATTCCGGTGTGAGGGTCCGGACGTGCTCAGCGAGCTGCGGGAAGCCGGCCGTCCAGTCCTTGACGAATTCCCGGTCGTAGAGGTCTTCCCCTATGATTACATGTAGCATTGCCAGCCCCAGGGCGGCGTCAGTGCCGGGCTGGATAGGCACCCACTCATCGTCGCCGGCCACAGTAGGTGATCGCACGGGATCTATCACGATAATCCGGGCGCCCCGCTCCCTGGCATCCGGCAGCACCCGGTCGAACCGCCCGTACGCTGTTGCCTCGGCTGGACGCATGGAGCCGGCGGGATTGGCGCCCCAGACGATTATCAGCCTGGTCTTGGCGTAGTCACACTCCGGCCGGTGCCCGAATACCAGGCTGAAGGCTATCTTTCGGGGCTGCGAGCACATATGGCCGGGGCCGGTGCGATTGGGCGAGCCATAGGCCCCCATCAACTGGGCGAAGCCATCACGGTTCTCCTCGGTGACTGGCGCCCCACCACACTGGACGAGAGCCCGGGCCCCATGCAGGCTCTTGACCTCCTGCAGGCGGTCGGCCATGAATGACAGCGCCTCGTCCCAGGACACCTCCTTGAGCTCGCCTCCGACCCGCTTCAAGGGGGTCTTCAGCCGGTAGGGAGAGTTGACCACTTCCGGCGACGCCAGTCCCTTGACGCAAAGATGCCCGGAGTTGGCCGGATGATCGGGGTTGCCACGCACCCGCTGCAGCTTCCCATCCTGCACGTGGGCAATCATCCCACAGTTAGTGTGGCAGAAGCCACAGATCGTAGGGATCGCCTCCCCGCCTGGTCTACTGGACATGACGCACCTCGCTTTCACCGGTTATGGCAGCCGGCAGCTAGAATATGGTCACACAGCGGTATCTGGTCATCCCTCCCGCGTCTCAATTCGCAAGAGGGTACTGTCCCTACGGAAGAAGAGGATCAACAGCCAGTCCACGATAATGCGGATCCGGTTGTATAGCCCTGTCACCAGGCTCAAATAGCCCAGAATCCAGATTAGACGCATCGGTAGTCCAAAGAGGTGGATGCCATGGAAGGACAGGGCGGCGTTGCGAGAGCCCAGAGAGATCATCTGTATGTCCGAGCCCGGCCGATAAAGCTCCTTGGATGTTCCCGTTAGATCAGCCATGATGTTGGCCACTACCGTCTTGGGCTGGCGGACTGCGAAGTGAGCCCTGGGAGGCAGGGCCTCACCGGTGACGGGGTGCACAATCCAGGCGTTATCGCCCAGAGCGTAGACACCCGGAAAATGTAACACCTCCAGGTGGCCGTTCACCCGCACGCGTCCAAGGGCGTCTGTTTCCACCGGGAGTCCGGACACCACCGGGTTAGCGCGGATGCCAGCGGCCCAGACCACCGTACTGGTAGGCAGCCATTCCTCGCCGTTGAGCTGAATCCTATCCTCCCGAACGTCGGTGACCCGGCAACCCGTCCGGATTTCGATCCCCTGGCGTTGCAGGAAGCCGGCGATCTTCTGCGCCAGCCTCTCGTCGTTCCCCGGCAGGATCCTCTCCTGGCCTTCTATCAGAAGAATGCTGATCTCCGAGTCAGTGATTGTGCGGTATGCCCTCAAGAGCGAGCCGCGTATGAAGTCACGCATCTCGGTGATAAGCTGAATACCGGTGTAGCCTCCACCGGCCACGGCAAAAGTCAAAAGCTGCTTGCGTCGCTCCGGGTCTTGCTCTACGTCAGCCTGTTCCAGCATGCTGATCATGTGGTTGCGCAGCAGCATCCCGTCGAGAAGGCTCTTCAGGGTGAGAACGTTACGGGCGCGGCCAGGTAATCCGGTCATGTCTGTAACGCTGCCGAGAGCCAGCACAAGATAATCGTAATCCAGTGCCCCTCGCTCCGTGAACACCCTTTTCTCCTGTAGATCGACGTCAAGCACGGTACCCTGGACGAACTGGAAACTCCGGGCATGACGAAGACGGCGCACTGGATAGGCGATATGCCTGGTCTCAATAGCCCCGGTGGCCACTTCCTGCAGCATAGGGGTAAACAGGAAGAAATTCTCGTCACTGACCAGAGTCAGCGAAACATCGCGCCGATTCCGGAGAGCACGCACCAGACGAAGGACAGTGTAAATGCCCCCGAATCCACCACCCAGCACTAGAATCTTGGTGTGCCGCACCCCGGTCCCTTCTGGAGTTGCGCCGCGGAATGCGGGAACTGTCAGAGGAGCCTCCGGGGCCAGTTTCTCCCGGAGGTAGCCAGTAGCCAGTGGCATTACAAAGTTGGGGCTGAGAGCCATCCCTGCGATTTTACGATAAGCATAGCTGCCGGTAAAGATTCCCCAGAGTGCCCGGGTGAAGGGTTCTTGCTTCTGAAGATGGGATTGTTCGTCGTCCAACAGCCGGGATTGGGCTCGAAAGAATGCCGGGGATTCCTTGATGCGCCGGTGAGTAGCGAAGATGACCTTCCCGAAGCTATTGTCACGGTGAATGGCCCGGGCCGCTGGTGCATAGTGCCTGGCGAAACTATCGGCGGAAATGCCCTCGTCCAGGGCTGTCTGGGCGGCCTGGCGGGCGGTCAACAGGGCGGAGCCGATGCCGTCCTTGTAGAGCCGGGCAACGCAGGCATCCCCGACGGCCACAAAGCCATCCGCGTAATAGTGGGAGGCCATGCCCACGCAGATCTTCGGACGGCAGCCGCACGATCTCTCATAGGGAAAAGGCAGGACCCTCTTGACCAGGTCCTGGCTCAGGAAGTCCTCTACTCGCCAGTCACGACCCGCTCCCAGTAGCGACACGTTGATGAAATGTCCCTTTGGAACGAGCGTCCCGAAGATGAGGCCGCTGCCGGGCAGAAGCACAACCTTCACGCTGGAACCAAAGAAGCGCTGGACGTCCTCCCGTTCCGCGTAGATCTCATCCTGGGACATGGTCATAGTAGGCGGGCGCTGATAAGGCAGACCCTCGATTTGTGTATCCCCGGCGTTCAAGCCGGCCGATAGCACAACCAGGTCGTATTCCTGGCCTGAGCTCTCCGTATATACGCTGGGTGCAGGCTGAAGGGATATTCGCTGGACCTTCAGCGGGACGACAGATGCACCCAACTCCTGGGCCCGGCCCAGCAGGAATCCATCGAAGCTAGCTATCTCCTGCCCGTGGAGATGCAACGGTCCCCCACCGCGGTATACACTGAATATCTCGTTTTGAGGGTCCGGGTTCTTCACCTCCGCCGTCCCGAATGGGCTGCAAAGCTGGTATGAGGTGATCTTGCCCTGCGTAACCTCCGGGGGAACAGTGATATTCATTGCCTGCAGGTTCTTGAGAAGTGATGCCGACAGAATGCCGGCACACCTGTTGCAGCCCCGGGGACCGTTGGAGGCAAAATCTCTGGGCTCGTAGATATCCACCTGAATATCCAGGCGTCTCTCTTGAGCCCGTTGCAGCAGGTAAATGGCGAAGAAGCTCCCGGCTGGCCCGCCTCCGACAATGGCCACCCTGGAGCTTGCGCCCAGCTTCCCGTACCTGGTTAATGGTGTCAAAGGAACTCTCTCCCGGCGAGATCTTGGCGCTCGCATTACGCTTGTTGATAACCGAATGCCCGGGCCAAACCGTCCATTCAACACCTCACCCGCATGCTTCCGGCCAGCCCCTGAACCAATAGTACCTTTTTTGCTATCTGCTGTGCAAAGTCAGTGGTCTGCTAATTGCTGGGCGCACGGGACGCAGTACTTTGGAGGCGCGGGGCCTTTCGCCTGTCGGGGCTCACACCATATGAGGAGCTACGGGACTGAAATGCCCCGCAAGTACTTGCGGGGCATTCGGAATTCTATGCTTTGGCCGGCCGGTGGCAGCCCGGCGGGTGGGTGGACGCCCACTGTCTGAGCCATTCGGTCTGGCTAGGCACCAGGTCCACTCCGCCCCGATAAAGCTTCGCCTCGCTTATGGCCTCGTCCATGGACCAGCCGTCGACCGAATACCTGACGATTGCAATCATTGCTCCGGTGCGTCCAAGTCCCACTTTGCAATGGACCAGAATAGGCCAATTCCGGGAGTCCGTGACGAAGTTGAGAAATTCCTCGGCCTGGGCGTCAGTGGGATTAGTCTCGTCCTCTATGTTTAGCCAGAGATAATTCTGGAAACCCCTGTTGAGAACAGGCAAAGTGGTATCACCCGTCTCCCTCCGGAAGCTGACAATGCTCTTGAAGCCCCGGTCCAGGAGCCACTTATATCCGTCCGCTTCCGGTTGAGCGGACCGGTAGAGGATACCCTGGGATACGACGCCATAATTGGCTATCGGCCCACCCGGAACGGGTCCGGACCTGGGCGCCGAAACCCAGGGAGCCGCCGCACTGGTATGTATGCCGGCAGTGCGGGCGCCGGTTAGAAGACTGGCCCGCCCATCGGGACTCTGAATAGCGCCCTGGGGGACAACGCCTTCAGTCGAAGGTGACTGCGACGCCTTCGTGGATTCGTCAGGAACTGACGCTTCCGAGGGCACGAGGCCAACCTCTTTGGCGATGTCCCCGGCGTTTACAATCGTAACCTCGCCGGCACGCGCCCACGGAGTATTAACCTTCCACTCCTGGAGGGCCGCCCTCTGAGCCCTCACGACCACTACCTGTCCCAGGTCAGCTGCAGACATCGGAAGGCCGAAACGCTCGAGCGGATTTGCGTCCGAGAAGTAACGGGACTTGATCGCCGGGCTTATGTCAAGGAAGGTCAGGTGACGCTTGATAACCTGATCGAACGGCAGACCGGTGTCAGGAGACGTATCAGACTGAGTTGGTATCTGCCGGGCTGCAAGCAGCCAGGAGTCCAGGCCCCGGTCGTGAAGAATATCGAAAACGTTAGCCCTTGCCACCCGGTTCGTCCCCGGCATCCACTGCAGTATCGATTTCTGGGTAGCCTGGGCGACAAACCCATTCAGCACGAAGCGTTTGGATGCCGGATATCCCAGGGAATCCGCACCACCCTGCGACACGAACTCAGAGCCGAAAGGCACTCCCTGGCTATCGGTGATGCCGAAACCTTTCGAACGGTCAGAGGAACCTCCGGCCTGGGTGTAGAAGTAGCCACCGGGGATAGCGAACTCAGCAGGACCGGCCCCTTCAACCTGCTGCATTGCGGGCATAATCGCAACCATAACGGCCGCCAGAACCAGCCACCTCAACCATCCTGGGCCCATTTCCACCTCACCTCAAGTTCGACCGGCCATCGCCTGCCAGAAATTTACGGTATATGAGCATTATATCACAAACTGTTAGGCGGCCCGGGTATTCTGCTCAGACCGCGCCAAAAGGAACTTCTACAGAAATCGGCCTCTCCAGGCCGTACGTTCCGCACGCTGATAGCGACTTGATATGCAGGAAGACAGCGCTACCGAAATCACTACCGCAGGAGGAAACATGAAGCAGTGGTTGGCAAGGGTGAGGAACTCCAAGTGGGTACGGCATACTATTCTGGCGGGTATTGCCGTGCCAGTGGTCCTGGCTTCGGCGATCGCCGTGTTCCCGGCCGCCCCGGCCAATGCGGACCCCAACTCGCATGGCACCGAGGCGGCGCCGAAGTCGCAGGGACAAAGACTGGAGAGGCTATATAAGTTCGAACTGAACCAACTGGGGAATGCACAGCATAGACTTGACCAGGCAGCCAGGCTGGTAACGAAGGTCCAGGACCGCATTGATTCCCTGAAAAGCCAGGGCAAGGACGCATCGAAGCTGGAGGCAGCGCTTGCCTCTCTCAAGACGAGCATCGCCACAGCTCAAGGATATTACGAATCAGCCAGGAGCATCCTCGACACCCATGCAGGCTTCGACGCCAACGGACAGGTCACCGACCCGGCGCAAGCCAGAGAGACAGTCACGGCTGCGGCAAAGGCCGAGCGCGATTCCCAGAAGACCATAGCAAAAATCGTCCGTCACCTGGCTAAGGAAAGAAAGCTAATTACCAGGCTCAGCAAGGGCAACCATACTGCTCCGGACAGCAGCGCAGGGGCCAATAGAACGTAAGCGATCCCCGCTTTTGGACACGGAGAGGGGCGGTAAGTGATATTGGCTAACGTCATTGCGAGTTCTCTTTGGTCATCGCCGATCCCTTTATGGTCATTGCGAGGAGGGACGACGAAGCAATCTCACTCCAGTCGGTCATTCCCGCCCGTTGTCCGTCATTCCCGCTCTTTGTCCGTCTTTCCCGCGAAGGGAGGGAATCCAGCCCAATCTGTCATTCCGGCCTCCGCCGGAATGACAGAAAAAGAGCGGGAATTACAGGGCACAATCCTTTCAATCACATAGCATGTCATTCCATTTCTCCCGCAGCCCCAGGCTGCCTGCCAAAGCTCGCAATGACAGGCTGCCTCAGGCAATGGTAGACAAAGGACTCCCAAGGGCAATCGGGGAACTCGCACGGACATGGCCATCGCCTGTGTAGCTAGGCACTAGCCTTAGTTTTAAGGCTCTGCCACCAGGTACGAGGATGGGCCGGCGTTGACTCGTCCCTCGAAGGTTGGACCGTCGTTGGTCCAGTCACGCTGGATGGTAACGTACTTGCCCTGCCAGGGGTCTGCGGGCACCCCGGAATGTGGCGTCAGGTAGGTAACCGGAGTGAGATGAGCGGTTATCCACTCGGACATCGGGATATAGCGGTCTTCACCAAGCCATGACGTACTGCCCTGGTTTGGATCCATAATGTAGACGCCGAGGATTTCCGCCTCCGGATAATCACGAGACGGGTCAGCGGTAGCGCGGACGCCGCGAACCAGGACATAGTGGCCCGACCACCAAATCAGGGCAATCGACGGCTCCTGGTACTCTGGGTGTGCCAGGAGCCAGCCCATTGTGGCGGTCGCTTCGACCGGATCACCATATATGAAGTGATTGAATCCGCGGTCCGGCATCCACTGATGGGCGGCCGAAGCCACTGCGAACGGAGAGGCATTCCACTCTTCCTCGGTGAAACCGGCATTATGGCTGAGCTCCCAGTCCCACAGGGCCTGCTGTACTATGTAACTATTACCGAGTGGCTGCCCCTGGTCATATTCTATCCAGCTCTGCAGATCGGCCGGATCACACCAGACGGCAGTCTCCTGGCGATGGAATGGCAGTGTCAGGTCCAGATCGAAAGCCGGAGGGTCATCCGGCGGTGCCGCTGGAGCCAGCAGATCGCCATGAACATATCCTACCCGGGTCCCGTCCGTGACCCGCCACCAAGCGCCGTTGACCGGGCCCGCAAGCAATCGAACAGTTGCCCCTGAAGGCAAGATATCGACAACCGGGTTCTCCAGGCTGGGTCCCCCACGAACCTTCGCCTGTTCAGAAATGACCGCCGCGCCACCACCGGCTACGAGGTCATCCGCCAGCGCGAGGCGCGGCCACAAGGCGAGCAGCGCCGCGAGCACCACAATGCAGCGGGCAAACACCCATCTCGTCCGTCGTGGCATCATCCTCCCAACGATACAACGGGCGGGCGGGCCTGGCAAGTGCCGCGAGCAATTAGGACCGGCGCTGGGGGCAAGATTCATTCGATAATCACAGGTGAGTTTACCGGCTCCGGAACGTTAGCCGATGGGCTTGACGTGATCGAGGCACTCTCCTTTTTCTGCGTCCCATTGCTGTGATATAATCGCGCCAACCATGCTGGCACGCTAAGACACGTAGCTCACATGGCAATCGATTTGGGTGGCATTTTGGTGGTAGGGGAAGTAAGGATGGAACCAATGGAGAACGTGTTATTACGCCTTCCATCCGGTCGTGGCCGCATTCGAAACATCCTGCTATCCGCTGGATGAACCACTTCCTTTTTGGCAGCGTCCGCCGGACCCTGCTGCTCCTTCTGGTCATCGTGCTCCTGCCCGAGCTCGTAATCGAGGTTTTCCATTACCGCAATACAATTGAGAACCAGCGCGCCCAAGAGGTTAGGGCCAACCTCGATTTGGCACGGGCAACGGCGATGAGCTTCGACAGCTACGTGGACCATATTCTGCATGAGGAAGCGACCGCCGGAACAGCACTTGCATCGGATTTGTCGGTCAATCAGACCAACCGGATACTGGCGGCAGCCTCAAAAGCAGACCCGTCAATACGGGCCTATAGCTGGGTCAGCCCGGAGGGTAAAGTCATCGCCTCCAGCGACCCTATGGCTATTGGCCGGGATTTCAGTGGCGATGCCTACTTTCAAGAAATCCTTGGAGGCAAAGAATCTGCCGTAAGCGATCTCATGCAAGAACAGGCCGGTGGTCAGCGGGCCTTCATCGTCTCCCGAGGTTTCCGAGATGATTCTGGGTCCCTGGTCGGCCTGCTGGGAGCGACGGTCGACCCACACTCACTTGCAAAAGCAGTTCAGATCGAGCGAGCCGGACAGGCATCTGTCGGCCTGATCGACAGGCAAGGGATGTACGTTTACCGCTATCCGGATGTTAGCCTGTCCTGGGATCAGCGTAACCTGGCAGAGACTCAGCCCTTCATCAAACCCGCCCTGGCAGGCCAGGAGGTAAGCGGGACTTTCACCACGGGCCCTGATGGCGTAACGCGAATCGCTGCGTACGTTCCAATCGATTCCATTGGCTGGATCGCCGGTGCCGGAAGGCCGGAGGATGTAGTATTGGCGCCGGTCGTTGGGCAAATCCTCAGCGAAATCCTGTCGAAGCTTCTGGCCACTGCCGGGGCCATTGTAGTCGCCATGGCAATTGGCAGGAAACTCACGGTCCCGTTGCGCCGGGTCAGGGACCACGCTCTGGCGCTTGGCCGCGGCGAGGTAGGCGCCCCAATAGAAATAGTAGGACCATTGGAAACCAGAGACCTGGCCAGCGCTTTTAACCGGATGTCCCAAGAGATACAAAGTCGTGGTGAACAGCTTCAGATTATGTATGAAACGGAGCGATCGGCTCGCGCTGAGGCTGAGGCCGCCCGGGAAGGCACCGCTAATCTTCTTGAAAGCATCACCGATGCATTCTTTGCCCTGGACAATGAGTGGCGCTTCACTTATGTCAACAGAGAAGCAGAGCGACTTATTCGGAGGAGCCGGGACCAACTCCTGGGGAAGACCGTATGGCAAGCGTTCCCAGACGACGCGATATCTCTTGTCTACGACGAGTTTTGCAGGGCTGTATCCGGAGGACATGCCGTCTCATTTGAAGTATCATACGCACCCTACAGTATGTGGATCGAGATACACGTCTACCCGTCCGCGGATGGTTTGTCGGTCTATTTCCAGGACATTACCCCCCGCAAGCACATAGAGGAGGAACTGAAGTTAAGGTCCACGCTTCTCGATGCCTCTTCCGACTCCGTGTTCCTGCACGATATGGACATGACAATCCTGTACACCAATGAAGCTGCTGCCAGATCACTTGGGTATGAAAGAGAAGAGCTCCTGGGAACGGACATCCGTCGCGTTTTGGCACCGGAACACGTGGGCCAGGTCGAATCACGAAAGCAGAGTATCCTGGAGGCTGGCAAGCTGACCTTTGAATCCGTCCACGTGCGAAATGATGGATCAACGATCCCAGTTGACGTACGGGTACGGGTTATCGAGACAGGCAGCAAGAAGCTCTTCCTGAATGTCTGCCGTGACATAAGTGAGCGCAAGAAGGCCCAGGAGGCACTAGAAGAAAGCGAGGAACACTACCGGCGCATAGTCGAAACCGCGGCGGAAGGCATATGGGCAGTCGATGCTCAAGCCAGAACGATATTTGCAAACGCCAGAATGGCGGAATTGCTTGGCTGTAGCGTGGAAGAGATAATGGGCCAACCGCCCTTCGTCTTCATGGACGAGGTGAACCGGCCCATCGCTCAGGCGGGAATGAAGCGCCGAAGCCAGGGGACACGAGAGCAGCACGAGTTCAAGTTCCGGCGAAAGAACGGGACCGATCTATCGGCGATCGTCTCCACCAGCCCACTCTTCGATAAGAATGGGCATTATATCGGTGCCCTGGCAATGATCACAGATATCACCCACCGCAAGCGAGCGGAGGAGGACCTCAAGAGATTATGGGGAGAGCTGCGAGAAGCGAACGACCTGCTGGTTGCAGCCAACATAAGAGCTCAGGAGCATGCTGACCAGGCTGAGAACCGGGCGGCGGAGATGCAAGCAATCATCGAGTCGGTGGGCGACGGGCTCGTAGTCTACGGACCGGAGGCAGAGATCGTACGCATGAATGCAGCCGCCGAGAGGTTTTTCGCCCTCTCGCCAGAGGAGTGCAAGATGTCTCTAAAGGAACGTCTAGGCATCTTGCGAGTCGAAACGCCTGAAGGTACACCACTAACCCTGGACGAGTCGGTGGTTGCGCGGGCAACGCGCGGCGAATCTGTAAATGGCGTGATATCAGTCAACCACAGGCGTGATGGTAGGATCATCTGGGTTTCCAGGACTGCTGCTCCCATTTGCACGTCTGACGGAAGACAACTCGGGGCGGTGGCCACCTTGACTGACATCACTCCGCTGCATGATCTGGAAAAGAGACGCGAGGGTTTCATTCGTGGGGTCACGCACGATCTACGGACTCCCCTGACCGCCATACTAGGACACGCACAATCCCTGGTACGGAGTGCACAAAAGGGCCAGGCTAGCGAACAGGTTGTCCATAGCGCCCAGGCGATTGTCTTGAGCACCAAGCGCATGAACGTAATGATTCAAGACCTGGTCGATACCATCCTTATGGATGCAAGAGAACTCAGGATGGATAGGCAGCCGCTGAATTTGAGCTCGATGGTCTCGAGCATGCTGGACCCGGCCAACCCGGTCATTGAAGCCAGGAGAATCACATCAGGAATACCGGCAGGGCTACCTCTGGTGTTGGCTGACCCCAATCGTTTGGAGCGCATTCTCATGAATCTCCTCTCCAATGCATTGAAATACTCTCTGCCCGAGAGCGAAGTGCTAGTCAAGGCTGAGCTGGCTGGTGGGGAAGTGACCACGGCCATCATTGACCATGGCAAGGGCATCGCTCGGGAAGACTTGCCTCACATCTTCGAGCATTTCCACAAGCCCATCAGCGGCCGGAAGGCCGGAGGATTAGGTCTGGGGCTCTTTGTAACCAAGATGCTGGTTGAGGCCCATGGAGGCCGGATCTGGGTGGAGAGCGAATTGGGAGAAGGTAGCACCTTCTATTTCACGTTACCCCTCGCCTAAGGGTGGGATGGCCAGCTTTTCAGCACACCGGCGCTTGACAGTGAAGCCGGGCCGGGTATAATACCCATAATTTCCTGACACTTCGACAGCCCCCTCAGCCTATCGCCGAAGCTCCCAATCCGCACGAGTGAATGGACCTGCCCTGGTTATGGGCATTTGAAGCACCCCGGTAGGAGAATAAATGATAATAGACGTCCATCACCACTGGATGCCCGGCGATCAGTATTACAATATAGAGAAATACCTCCGCCAGGGGCAGCAGGTAGTCCGTGAGGGCGACCGTTACCACGTGGTGTGCGGAAACACCACGCTTTTCAGCCGCAATCCCACCTATACCCTGATAGAAGACCAGATTAAGGATATGGACAGGGCCGGGATCGATATGGCCGTCCTGCACCTCTCGGTCTGGCAGGCCTGGACCACCATGCGCACCAGCCCCTACATCAATGACGGCATGGCCGAGCTGGTTAGCCGCTACCCCAAGCGGTTTATCGGCCTGGCTCACGTGCCCGGAGATAAGAAATCAGGCGTAAAGGAGCTGGAACGCGCCATTACCGAACTGGGCTTGAAGGGAGTTGGCATAACTACCCACCATTGGGGCAAGCCCCTGGACCACCCCGACTTCTGGCCGCTCTATGAGAAGATTGCAGAGCTTAACGTGCCGGTTGTCGTGCACCCTGCGCCGACCCCCGTAGGCGATACGCTATTCCGAGACTACAAGCTGACCCGCAGCCTTGGACGAGCCGTTGATCTCATGACGGCCTCCACCAGGCTCCTCTATAGCGGCCTCCTGCAGCGTTTCCCTAATCTTCGCTTCGTGGTAGGGCATCTGGGGGGAGCCCTCTTCGCCCTGAATAATCGGGTCCATCCCAGGCATGATTTCTCCTTTGACCGGCGCCAGGAGGTCGTAGACCGTTTCGACGAAGGTCTCAGTCAGATATTTGTGGACACCGCTCCACCGTTCTGGGGTTGCGCGGAGATACGCTTTGCCACAGAGACGCTGGGAGCGGGACAGGTGCTCTTCGGCAGTGATTACCCGGTTAACGTGAGGGGCCAGGATAACCTCTCCTGCGCCCGGGCCATTGTAGAAGGACTGTCCGATGAGGCGGTCAAGGCCAAAGTATTAGGAGATAACGCCGCCAGGCTCTTCGGGGTAGCCTGATCCGGTAGATGCCGTAAGCCCGTAGGGGAAGCTCTAGAGCTTCCCCTACGGGCTTCCCTTACGAGCTTCCCCTACGGGCTATGAGGCGTCTCTGCCTACTGTTTGTGGGTCCTAACTCCATTCCCATCTACCCCTGCCGTAACGATGCTCGCCGTCTGGTCGTCGACAGGCACCACCGCTGCAATCATGCGAGCGGCCCGCGGCTGCGTGGCGCCCCGGCGGAGCACCTTCTTGCCAACCCACACCTGAAGGTCATCAAATATCGTGTACATCACCGGCACCAGAGCCAGCGTCAGGAGGGTGGAGCTTATCAATCCACCGATAACTACCACCGCCATGGAGGCCTGCCCGGCAGCTCCCTGCCCAAGCTGTAGAGCCATCGGAAGCATAGCCATGACCATTGCCGATGTAGTCATCAGGATCGGGCGAAGGCGGGTAGGTCCAGCCTCGACAATGGCATCGAAGCGGCTCATTCCCCGGCTGCGCAGCGTGTTGGTGTAATCAACCAATAAGATCCCGTTCTTGCCCACCAGCCCCATGAGCATGATCATGCCAATCATGGAGTTGATATTCAGCGTGTTCCCCGTCACGAAAAGCCCGCCAAAAGCCCCAACGAACGACACCGGCAGGGCAAACATGATAACCAGCGGGTAGACCGGCGATTCGTAGAGTGCTACCATTAACATGTACATAAGCAATATGGAAAGGCCGAGAGCCGCTATCATGGACGTGAAGCTCTCATCCATCGCCTGTGCATCACCACTCATTGAGAACGAGTAGCCGGCGGGCATCGGAACGCCTTTCATCTGCTCCTGGAAATCACGCACGACATCTCCGATAGGCCGTCCGACCACATTTGCACCGATGACAACAGTATGCTGCCGGTTGTATCTCTGGATCTGAGTCGGGCTTTCGACAAACTTGAGGTCAGTAGTCTGCTCCAGCCGAGCCACTACACCTTTGGGGCTCACAATGGGCAGCCCGGTAAGTGCCGACACCGTGCTTCTGTCGGAGTCGCTGCCTATTACCCTTATGTCAACCCGGTTCTGTCCCTCTGGACGCAACTGGCTGACCACAATACCCTCGACGTCGGTGCGAAGTGCCGCGGCCACCGCCGTGGAGTTCAGGCCGAGGTCGGCCAGGCGCTGCTGATCGACCTCAAATCGCGCTTCGGCAGTCCCGGCGGCCGCGCTGTTGGTTATGTCGGCGGTTCCGGAGACCCGCTTTACCGCATCGCTTACCTGCGCCGCCAGCTTGCTGAGGACGGCTGAGTCTTCTCCCTTAAGGAAGACCATGAACGGTTGGGTCGTTTCACCCACGACGCTCGGCAACTGCGTCCTGAGAGTCAGCCCCGGAATACCGCTGCCGAGCGCCTGCAGGTCCTTCTGCATCTGGGTGATAGACTTCTCCCTCTGGTTCTTGTTCACCAGCTTGACGCTGATCCTGGCCCGCCGGGTGTCACCTGTGGTCCCGAGACCATCGGAGAGTCCGACAGTTGCGAAATAGTCCTTCACCTCCGGCGTCTTGGCCAGCTTTGATTCGAGCTGCTGCACGACGTTTGCAGTGACCCCCAAAGGCGTTCCCGGGGGCATTTCGACGACCATCTGGACCTCTGCCTGGTCCTCTACCGGAAGAAACTCCGTCCCAATCAGATTCAGGGCAACCAATGACATCGATCCCATGAAGATCACGAAGGCAGACGCCACTACTGTCTTCCGATGTCGAAGCGCCCACACCAGCAACCGGCGGTAAACTCCTGCTACCCGGTCGTAACCTTTCTCCCACAAGCGTCCAAACCGTTCGATCAGAGACCTGCGACCGCCATCCTGCTCCGCCTTCAGCCAGCGGGATGCCAGCATCGGCGTCAGAGTGAACGAGACGAACAGAGAGAATAGCGTCGCGGTGGCCACGGTAAGGCCGAACTCCCGAAAGAACTGTCCCACCATACCGCTCATGAAAGCCACGGGCACATAGACGACTACATCCACCAGGGTAATGGCTATTGCTGCCATCCCAATCTCGCCACGCCCTTTGAGCGCCGCCGACCATGGCGTTTCGCCGAGCTTAAGATGCCGGAAAATGTTCTCCAGCACAACGATGGAGTCGTCTACAAGTATGCCGATGCTCAAGGCCAGGGCCATCATCGACATCATATTGAGGGTAAACCCCATAACCCACATCATCAAGAAGGTTGATATCAGCGAGGTAGGAATGGAAAAGAGGACTATTATTGTCGAACGATATGAGTGGAGGAAGAGCAGAAGAACAAGGCCGGTCAGGATGACTGCATATATCAGGTTAGTCTGTATGTCATCCAGCGATTGCTTCACGAAGACGGACATATCGTCAGCGACTACCAGACTGGTCCCTTCCGGGAGTGTGTTCTGCACGTCCTTGATTGTCTTCTGCAGGTCCTTGGCTACCTGCATCGTGCTGGCGTTGGAGGCTTTGGTCACCATGATTCCAACGGCTTCCGCCCCGTTCGCCCTGCTGGCGACTCCCTGTTTCTTGAAGCCGTCAACAACCTCAGCAACATCCCTTAGATAAACCGTGCCTGCCGGTCCGGAGGATATCACCATATCATTCAGGGCATCGGGCTTCTGCACGAGAGCGTTCAATCTGACGTTGTATTGAAGGCCCTTCTCATCGATGCTGCCACTAGGCATGCTTACGTTGCCTTGAGAGAGAGCTGCCTGGACCTGTTGAATGGATATGCCTCTGGCCTGGAGCCTGGCATGGTCAACCTTCACCTGGATCTCGCGCTCGCGTCCGCCAACTATCTTCACCGACGCGACGCCGCCGACTGCCTCCAGACGGCCCTTCACCTTCTCGTCAGCCAGGCGATAGAGCTGATCGCCCGGCAGTGAGCTCGAAAGCGCCAGGCTCATGATTGGCATAGCGTCGAACTCCGCCTTTATGACGCTAGGCGCCTGGGCTTCTGCGGGTAGCTGTGATCGTATGGCGGACAGCTTGCGCTCCACGTCAATCGTGGAAGTATTGGTGTCGGCGCCGATCTTGAATTCCAGAGAGACGATAGAGATTCCGTCCATCGAATACGAGGACAGCGTCTTCAAACCGCTGGTACCGGCGACGGTGTCCTCCACCAGCTTGGTGACCCTGCTCTCGACCTCCTCCGGGCCTGCCCCCGGATAAGGGACCACCACGGCAACGTACGGGATATCTATCTGAGGATATCGGTCTGCCCCGAGCCTGCTATAGGCAACGCCTCCGAAGATCACGAAGCAGAGTAGCAGCATGGATATCAATAGTGGTCGCTTGATCGATATCTGCGTGAGCCCCACGATTCGCCTCCTTTCCTGACTTATGCCAGAACCTGGTATGTCTGTTGTCTACTGCCGGGACTGCTGTTGCACCGCCGTGAGCACAGCCGGTCCACGTCTACTGCCATGACACGCTATCGCCGTCTTTCAGTGTAGCGTCGCCAAGTACGACCCTGTCCCCAACCTGCAAGCCTGACTTGACCTCAACGTTCTTGCCATCGGTGGCCCCGATCTCTATCTTGCGGGCACGGACCTTTCCGTCAACGACGGCGTAGACGCTGTTCTCGGAACCCCGTTTGATTACTGCCTTTTCGGGCAGCAACGCTACCCCTTCTCTCTCGTCAAGGCCAATCCCAACCTTAGCGAGCATCCCCGCCTTCAGTTTGCTGTCAGCATCGTTGACGGCTACCTTGACCGTAAAGGCCCGTGACTTGGCGTCGATTGCCGGGGCAACGCTTGAGATAATGGCGTCGAACGCCTTGCCGGGGTAAGCGGCTACGGCAACCGTAACGGGCTGCCCAACCGCCACCTGGCCGGCTCGGGTCTCCTCCACCGGCAGCGCTATCTCCAATTCCGAAGAGATGATAGTCAGTACCGGGGTCTGGGGAGAAGCCAGTGCACCAACTGAGAGGTACTTCTCGGCCACAACCCCGTCTATCGGGGCTACAATATCTGTGTCCGTAAGCTGCACCTTCATAAACTCAACGTTGGCCTGGGCTTGGGCGATAGGCGCCCGGGCAACATTGTAGTCAGCGCTGGTATAAGGTTTCTCGGCGAGCGCGAGCTGCTGCTCGGCAGCGACGACCGCGTTTTCCGCCTGCTTGATCTCATGAGAAGTAAAGGGGTTCCTTGCCATCTCAACCGCAGCGCGTGCCTGGTCTACAGCGGCCTGGGCCTGGGCTACCTGGTCCCGGGTAGCTCCTGCCTTGAGCTCAGCCAGGCGAGCCTCCGCGGCCCTGACCTGCTCGTATGCGGCGCCGGATTGTGCCTCTTTCATCTCCTGAGTGAAACCACTGCCCATTCTGCCCATTGCAGAGTCTGCCTGGGCCTGCACAGCATAGACCTGGTTGTTTGCGGCCCGTACCGAGGCCTCGGCCTGTTCGATCTGCTCCGCGGTAGGCCCAGCCTTGACCTGCGCCAGCTTCGCTTCCGCCAGGCGCACCGCTGCCTCTGACTGGGTTACAGCCTCACTGCGTCCGCCAGCCTGCATCAGTGCCAGTCGCTCTCTTGCGGAGTCCAGGTTGACCTGCGCCTGGGCAATGGTTTCGGGCCGGGGACCCGTCTGCATCTGGGCCAGCTTCGACGCCGCCACCGATACAGCCGCGTCCGCCTGCTTCAACTGAGCTTCCAGGCTGGCCCTTTCCAGATTACCGATTACCTGTCCGGCCTGTACAGCGGAGCCAATGTCGACACCGAGGGACTCGATACGTCCCATAGTCTTGGCCGACAGGCTTACCTGGGCCTTTGGCTTGACATCACCAGTGTAGGTGAGCGTAGAGACCATCTTTCCCCTGGTGACCTCCGCTACCTGCACCGCGACTGGCTGGTCCGGCGCACTCGCCTCGGCGCCCAGCGCCTTCTGCGGTGTCACGGCCGTACAGCCGGTGGCCTGGAGCGCCAGCAACGATATCAGCCCGATAGCCGCCGCCGTCCAGATCTTCTTGTTCTTGGTCCTTGTAAGTGTCGCCCCGGTTACCATAACAAATGCCCTCCTCTAGATTCCTGATTAGTCCGGCATGTCCGGACAGATATTGACATCCAGTCGGTCTGTATCTGCATAAGCAAAGGATCGCAGTGTGCTCAGCAGGGCCTCAGGAGGCTCCCCTTTGCTTATGAATGCATTGGCCCCGGCAGCAAGCGCCTTCTCCCGTGCCTCCGGTCTCACGCTCAAAGCGATCAGCACAAGGTCCGGGCAGAGATAATGCAGCTTTTGAAGGGCTTCTCCAGGTCGGAGGTCGGGCAGCTCCCAGTCGATGAATACTACATCGGGAGAACAGACCTGCATCTCTACGAGCAGACCGTTCGCTTCAGATGCCTCCCCTACCACGGTGACCCACGGCTCCTGCTCCAGAAGCAGTTTCAGCGCTGAGCAAATCTCCGGTTTGTCGTCTGCTACTAGAATGCGCATTGTCCTTCTTCCTCGTGAGTCTGTTTCATTCGCCATTTCGTTCACTGCTATCAGCGTAGCGCACATCGTGCCCCAGGGCATCGGGCATGTGGGGGGATTGATGCCTGGCTATAAGGTTGGGAGTAATACTGTACAGGTGGCCAGGTACAGACCTGTACAGCCGCCCGGCGCATATCTGGAGAGGCCTGTTTATCATTTGACTTGTAGGTAGATATTTCCTACATCCTCGCTGCAGGAGGCGGAAGATGAATAACTGGTGGATTATGACCAGGGTTGGTGAAGAATACCGGCAGGACCTGCTCCGTGAGCTGGACCCGGAGCATCGGGTCCGGCAACTGACCGGCTCGAAGCCCGCCGGCGTGTGGTATCCGATTATGGCAATCGTTACTGCAGCCATGCTTGCCACGGCTGCAATAGCCTGGCGGGTACTCAATTAGTGATCATGACCCCGGTCCTCTAGACGGCCATGATAGAATGGAAGCGCAAATCCAGAACGGAGACGGACTTTGTCCGACCGAAACGCCTACCGTATAGCCCGTATAGCGCCATTGGGTATCCTCAGGGCCTTGCTGGCCGCTGTCCGTCCGGATGGCCGGACAGACAGCGCCTGTAGGGATTCGGAGCAATGCGCACCGCTACGCCCGCCGACACGGCGGTCACTTACCCTGATCTTCATCCTCACCGTCGTCGCTTCGTACTTCGGCCTGCTATCAGGCACGACTGCCTCCATGACCTCGATCGAGGTTGCCGGCCTGGCGGTGCTTGGGGTGGCCTATGTGTTGGTAGGTACCTACGGGGATCTCTGCCGCGAGCGGTCCAACCGCAGGGTGGCTGTAGTCACCTACTTTGCCTTCCAGCTCGTCCTGGTAGCCGCCATAGCATTCTTGAGCCAGGCCAACGGCATATTTGCCCTGGTACCGATGCCCCTTGTAGCCCAGGCAGCAACGACTGTCTGGCGTTGGGGCACGGCCGCGGTGTGCCTGGCCGTGTTAGCCATAATTCTTGCGGCAATTTGGCTGAACATGGGGTTGACCTATGTGCCTCAGTCCGCGGTGACCATAATAGCCATGATCGCGTTCGTGGTTGGTTTCAGCCGGGCCCTGGTAAGGGAAGCCGAGGCACGATCTGAGAGTGAGCGATTGACCGCACAGCTGCAGGAGGCGAACTCCCAGCTCTCCAAGTACGCCGCCCAGGCCGGGGATATCGCCGTATCCGCCGAGCGTCAGCGTCTGGCCCGTGACCTGCACGATGCAGTTACGCAGACTCTCTTCTCGGCCGCCATGATCGGCGAAGTGCTGCCGCGAATCTGGGAGCGCGACCAGGCAGAGGGACGAAGACGCCTTGACGAGCTGCGGCAGCTCACGCGAGGCGCCCTCGCCGAGATGCGAACTCTGCTGCTGGAACTGAGGCCCGGGGCCCTGACGGAGACGGAGCTGGGCAATCTGATCCGCCAGTTGGGTGACGCCGTCAGTAGCCGGGCCCGTATGGACATACAAGTGGCACTCGAACCCGGACGCGCCCTGCCACCGGATGTCCAGGTCGCACTCTACCGGATCATTCAGGAGGCCCTCAATAACGTGACCAAGCATTCCGGGGCCAGCCAGGTCACGGTTGCCTTGCGTTATCCATCCAACGCTGTCAATATAGATGTTGTTGATAACGGCAAGGGGTTCGATACGGGCAGCGTTTCGTCAGATCACCTGGGCCTGAACATCATGCGTGAACGAGCCAGGGCCGCTGGCGGGAGGATAGATATCGAGAGCAAACCAGGTAACGGCACGCGAATTGCGGTCGTTTGGCCAGCATCCCAAAGTGAGGAGCAGTCATGAATGAGCCTACCCCAATCAGAGTGATGATCGTCGATGACCACGCCGTAGTACGTAGCGGACTGGCGGCGTTCCTCCTGGCATTCGATGACCTCGAGCTGGCTGCCGAAGCGAGCAGCGGCGAAGAAGCTGTTCGGTTTTGTGCCCAGACCAACCCCGACGTGGTGCTCATGGACCTGGTGATGCCCGGGATGGACGGCGCTGCAACGACGCGAGCTATCCGTGGGACCTTCCCGCACGTGCAGGTAATAGCACTCACCAGCTTCAGAGAAGAGGAGCTCGTCCAGGGAGCCCTACAGGCAGGGGCTGTTGGCTATCTCCTCAAGAATATATCGGCGGAGGAGCTCGCTAATGCTATCCGGGCGGCCAAGATTGGCCGGCCGACACTTGCCCCCGAGGCCGCCCAGGCCCTGGTGCAGGCTGCGACCAGAGAGCCGAAGCCGGGACAGGACCTTACCGACCGTGAGCACCAGGTCCTGGCACTAATGGTTGAGGGACTCACCAATCCGGAGATCGCTGAAAGGCTGGTAGTCAGCCACTCCACTATCAAGTTCCATGTTAGCAGTGTCCTCTCGAAGCTCGGCGTCTCCGGCCGTACCGAGGCCGTGGCCCTGGCGTTACAGCACCGTCTAGTCAAATGACCAGGTAACAGACTGGCCACTCAGCCTGCCATTAATCTCCCCGGTTGACCGACGCAACCGGGGAGATTTTGTCTTATGCTAATTGCATCGGCACAGAAGCTGCCGGACAGAAAACAGGTCGAGTCGACCCCTGGCTAAATGGAGGTGAAATCATGACAGACAGCACACCCGAACAACGACACAGCCATTGGAGGGCGCCGTCAATAGTATGGCCAGCAATACTTATGGGCCTCGGGATAGTGTTTCTCGGAGCCAACCTCGGCTGGTTTGACCCAGACTGGGAGACCATCTGGAGATTCTGGCCAGTCGCCCTGATCTTGCTGGGAATTGAGATCCTGCTACAGCGATCCGGAGTAGTGAAGACCGGACACCCGGTTTCCGGCTTCGTCATCGCCGCTGGCGCGTTATTGTCAATATGGGCATTCACTGCGGCCTCCAGTTCCGGAGTAGTTTGGTCTGAGCCTTGGCCGGTGGGTTCCGTGGGAGGCTCGGGGAACGTGATTACGGAAACCAGAGACTTCCAGGACTTCGACCAGATCGAGATATCAAGCGCGTTCAAGGTCGAGATCGTCCAGTCGGATGCCTTCAACACTCAGATTACCGCCGATGACAATGTCATGGAACGAATCGTAACTTCACAGGTTGGAAACACCCTCAGAATATCCCTGGACAACGTGGGGTTCTGGAACAGGCCCACTCTTGAGGCCAGGATCGCGTTGCCAGATTTGAGCGCAGTTCGCCTAAGCGGGGCAACGAAAGCGACGATTGTGGGATTCAAGTCGACCGATGACCTGACGTTGGAGCTCTCAGGCGCCAGCACACTGAGTGGCGAAATTGAATCCGGCGATACCCGGATCAGAACATCAGGAGCCAGCAAGCTGAGCCTGGCCGGAGCGGGAGACAGTGCAGATATTGCTGCGTCCGGCGCCAGCACGATGGCGATGGAAGGCTTTCAGATCAGAGACGCTAAGGTAAAGGCTAGCGGGTCCAGTAAGGCGACCGTAAACGTGACTGGACGCCTGGATGCCGAGGCCAGTGGCGCTTCGAGAATATCCTACGTTGGCAACCCGGTAATCGGTAGCTTGAACAGCGATCAGGCCTCTACGATTGGCCGTCGCTAGGCACCGATTGGACCAATCCTGGGAGCGCCGAGCTGGGGCTCGGCGCTCCCAGGTGACGTCCCCAGGCATACCAACCGCGCACACTCCGGTTAGGCCCCGGCTCTTGGCCCAACATAGCCTCTCTTTGATGCTGGAAAAACATTAGTGTAGTATGCTTCTTAGCTTAGAGAGCTTCCGGTTCTCACTTTCACAGGCCGTAGGGCGGGAGGAATACAGTGTTCCCAGACTGGTTAAGAGTAAAGACTTCCAACCAGGAAGAAATAAACCAACGCTACGGCAACCCGAACGGCCATCTCATTGAGCTGCGAAAAGTAGTCAAGATCTATGAGAGCGCTGCCGGCACCTTCCCCGCCCTGAAAGGCATCGATCTCCAGGTAGACCGGGGCGAGTTCCTCGCCGTAATTGGCAGATCCGGCAGCGGCAAGTCTACCCTCATCAACACGCTAACCGGCATTGACCGGCCAACCTCGGGCGAGGTGCTGGTCGGGAGCACCAGGGTACACACCCTCAGCGAGGGTCGCATGGCGGAATGGAGGGGAAGGACCGTCGGGGTAATCTTCCAGTTCTTCCAGCTCCTTCCGACCCTGACGGTCGTGGAAAACGTGATGCTTCCAATGGACTTCTGCAACGTCTACCCATCCGGCGAGCGCCACGAGCGGGCCGTGCACCTACTGGAACAGGTGGATATGGCCGAGCATGCCCGCAAGCTGCCCTCCGCCATCTCGGGAGGCCAGCAGCAGCGTGTGGCGATTGCCCGAGCGCTGGCCAACGATCCCCCGATCATTGCGGCCGATGAGCCTACGGGCAATCTGGACTCCAAGACGGCTGAATCGGTCTTCCAGTTGTTTGAGAACATGGTGCGAGAGGGCAAGACAATCCTGATGGTGACCCATGATAGAGACCTGGCCAGGCGGGTTACGCGGACTATTATTCTGGCCGATGGCGAAATCGTGGAAGAGGTACTGAACAACGGCGGTTCAAACAGATCACTCTCCGGGTTGGAGGCGCCCCATGCTTAGCCCGCGCTGGCGAAAGGTTATCGCAGACTTGTGGGGCAACAAGATGCGGACGGCCCTCGTTGTGCTCTCCATCGCCGTCGGCGTGACCGCCGTTGGTATGGTTGCCAGCTCGCAAGCGATACTCTCCAGCAATATTACAGACGGCTACGCCGCAACCATTCCTCCAAGCGTGGTCTTCTACACGGGTGCCTTTGACGAGGAACTGGTCCAGTCCGTACGCCGCATCGAAGGTGTGCGAGAGGCGCAAGGAACTCAGGCTGTCACAGTGCGGATCAAGACCGGTCGGGATGAGTGGCGTAGCCTGCGGCTTCTGGCGGTAAACGACTTCGCAAACATCCGAATCAATAAGATCAGCCCCCAGAGCGGCGCACCGGTCCCCCCTGACCGCGGAATGCTAATCGAGCGCGCCTCTCTTGATTTCATTGGAGCAAAGGAAGGCGACACGGTTATTGTAGAGACCGCAGACGGAAAGCAACGCAACCTCCGGGTGGCCGGTGTTGCCCATGACCTGGGCAAGCCAACCGCTTTCTGGTCCGGCACGGGCTTCGGCTATATCAGCCTGGACACCATTGAATGGCTCACTGGACAACGCGGACTCACCAGCTTGAGTATTGCCGTTGCCGGTAACGCTCTTGACAAGAGTCACGTCTTGGCCGTGGCCGACCTGGTACAGAGCAAAATAGAAAAGAGCGACCGGAAGGTCATGGCACGTGAGCTGCCTGATCCGAGCAAGCACTGGGCTAACGATGCGATGCAGGCAATGCTGTTGCTAATGGGTGTGATAGCCATGCTCTCTCTGCTCTTGACCGGGTTCCTGGTCGTGAACACCATCTCGTCGCTCCTTACGCAGCAGGTCCGTCAGATTGGTATGATGAAAGCCATTGGAGGCCGCAACCGGCAGATCATGGGGATATACCTGGCGATGGTTATGGTCCTGGGCCTGCTCGCCCTGGCCGTCGGGGTACCATTGGGAGTGTTGGGTGCAGCCGGACTCTCCGGTTTTACCAGCAGCATGTTGAACTTCGAAATCACCCGGTTCTATATCCCGCTCGAGGTGCTATTACTGCAAGCAGGGGTCGGTCTCGTTGTGCCGCTTCTGGCAGCTTTATATCCGATCATCGCCGGAACCCGCACCAGCGCCCGCCAGGCCATGAGCGACTACGGCCTGGCCACCGCCCGATTCGGCGCCAGCTTTATAGACCGGCTGCTTGGCCGGGTCCGCGGCGTTTCACGGCCCCTGCTGCTTTCGCTGCGCAACACCTTCCGGCGCAGGGGTAGGCTTGCCCTCACGTTGATCACCCTGACGCTCGGCGGTGCTATCTTCATCGCCGTCTTTTGCGTCCAGGCCTCCCTGCTTCTGACGTTGGATGACGCGCTGCAGTACTGGCAGTACGATATCGAGGCCCAGTTCGCCACCCCCCACCGCATCGAGCAGATCGAGGCCCAGGCGCTAAGCGTGCCGGGAGTAATAAAGGCGGAGAGTTGGGGCTCCGCGGGCGCTCGCCGCGTGCGTGCCGACCAGACCGAGAGCAAAAACATCTACATGGTCGCCCCTCCCGCCAGCACCGAAATGCTCAACCCCGCCGTCCTGGAGGGCCGGTGGCTACTTTCGGACGATGAAAACGCCCTGGTAATCAATACCGAGGTGATCAAGGAAGAGGCTGATATCCGGCTCGGAGATGAGGTCGTACTGAAGATCGCAGAACGAGAAACGGCGTGGCGGGTGGTCGGAATCATCAAGGGAGTTCTCTCGGGACCTATCGCCTATGCGAACCGGCCTTACTTCAACCGGGTCACGCGCCAGGCCGGCCTGGCCGGCGGCGTTCAGATCATGACCGAGCGCCATGACCGGCAGTTCCAGTCAGAAGTCGTAAGAGCCATGACCCAGCAGCTTGACAGCTCCGGAATGCGTATTAAGTCCACTGAGCTAATCTCCAACATCCGCGAATCGGCCGTGTCCCAATTTAATATCATCGTCGCCTTTCTCCTGGTAATGGCCGTGCTTCTGGCAATAGTTGGGGGACTGGGCTTGATGGGGACTATGAGCATTAATGTGATTGAGCGGACCCGCGAGATTGGGGTCATGCGGGCTATTGGAGCCTCGGACGGTTCGGTGCTCAAGGTCTTCATGGTGGAAGGGGTGCTTATTGGCATAGCAAGCTGGCTCCTGGGGACCGTTGTTGCCCTGCCTCTGAGCAAATTGATGAGCGACGCCGTGGGGATGGCGTTTACCAGGCAACCTTTGAGCTACTCTTTTTCACAGAGCGGTGCTCTGCTATGGCTCGCGGTCGTGATTGTCCTGGCCGCTCTGGCGAGCTTCCTGCCCGCCCGTAGTGCTTCCAGGCTTACCGTAAGAGAGGTTCTTGCTTATGAATAACCGGCGATGCGGTCGGTATCTTATGGCAGTCGTTAACTCGTCTCTGTCCGAGCAAGGGGGTTTAGAATGAAGAAATGGATTATCGCAGGAGTTGTACTGGCGGCACTCGCTGGCGTCATATACTTTGCCGTCCTGGGGCAGGGAACGGGCCTGGCAGTGTCACCAGGAGCGCCGGTACAGGCGCCAGCCTCACCTCCCGTAAAAGCATCCAACCTGGTGGTGGCAGAGGCGAAGGTTATGCCCGTGAGGCGGGCCACTATCGGCCCGGCGGCCCCCGGAACGGTGGCTGAGGTGCTTGTGACAGAAGGCGAGCAGGTGGTTGCCGGCCAGGTGCTGGCGCGACTCGATGCATCGAGGCAGGCTGCGGCAGTGGCCGTGGCTGAAGCGGGTGTGAGTCGTGCCCAGGCCCGACTTGAGGAGTTAAAGGCAGGCGCACGGCCCCAGGAGATCGAAGCGGCCAGGGCTGCGGTCCAGGCGGCCCAGGCACAGGCAGCAAAGGTAGAACAGGGCGCCCGGCCCGAGGACATCGCCGCGGCTGAAGCGGCTTTGGGTTCTTCACGGGCCCTACTGGCGAAGGCCCAGGAGAGCGTGGGGGCGGACAAGATAGCCACGGCCAGGGCTGACCTGGCAAGGCTGACGGATGGACCGGCCTCCGAGGACATTAGCGGTGCGGAGCTTGCGGTTGAGCAGGCCAGGGCAACCCTCTGGGCAACGCAAACTGAACGGGACGGAATCTGCGGGAACCCCCGGACAGCCGAATTCCAGTGCGATGCCGCGACCGCCAAGGTCGCGGCGGCGGAGAAGGCCGTGGCTCTCGCTCAGAACAATGTCGCCAGGGTGAAAGCATCCCCTCGCACGGGAGACCTGGCGGCTGCGCAGGCGCGCCTGGATGAGCTGTTGAAAGAGCCCAACGCGCACACCGTCGCCAGTGCAGAAGCCCAGGTGCAGCAGGCCCAGGCCGCCCTCGACAAGCTCAAGGCCCCGGCGCGACCCGCCGAGACCGCCGCCGCCCAGGCAGAGGTCCGCCGGGCTCAGGCGCAGCTCGACCTGGTCCAGATGGGCGCTCGACCGGAGCTGGTCTCGGCGGCCGAGGCTGATGTAGCTGCAGCCAGGGCCACGCTGCAGCAGGCAAAGGCGCCACTCGCTGAGACGGAGCTGCGTGCGCCGTTTGCAGGCGTCATGGCATCCGTGGACCTCCGACCTGGTGAGTATGTGGCGGCAGGCGCTCCCGTCCTCTCGTTGGCCGACATCTCTTCGTGGCAGATCGAGACTACCGACCTGACAGAGCTCGGCATCGTTCGAATACGAGAAGGGGATCGCGTCACTATTACCTTTGACGCCATCTCAGGCCTTGAGTTACCGGGCACGGTTAGCCGCATCAGGGCGCTAGGGGAAAAGAAGCAGGGAGACATCCTCTACACCGTTACCGTAAAGCCTGACCGGCAGGAGGAAAGGCTCCGCTGGAACATGACCGCCTCCGTCGCCATCGAGCCCAAATAGGACTGCTACAATGCTAGTGGTTACGGACCAGGAGGAATACCGACATGACGACAGGTCCCATTATTAGCACTCAAGGACTTACCCGCCTCTTTGGCGACAAGCTGGCAGTGGACCACCTGACCTTTAGCGTTGAGGAAGGGGAAGTGTTCGGGTTTCTGGGGCACAACGGAGCAGGCAAGACGACTACCATCCGCCTGCTCAACGGCGTGCTGGACCCGAGCGGCGGGACCGCTCAGGTCCTGGGACTCTCCCCCACTTCGGACGGCCCTGCCCTTCGCCGCCGGACGGGGGTGCTGACCGAGACGCCCTCCGTCGATGAGCGACTGACGGCGCGGGAGAACCTGCGCATCTATGCTGAGCTGTATGGCGTCCCCCGCGAGCGCACCAAGAGCACAGTGGATGAGCTCCTTGAGTTGTTCGAGCTTAGAGACCGCGCCGACCAGAAAGTAGGGGGCTACAGCAGCGGGATGAAGCGACGTCTGGCCCTGGCTCGTGCCCTGATTCATGATCCTGAGGTCCTCTTCCTCGATGAGCCGACCGGGGCACTTGACCCGATCGCAGCCCATCACGTCCACGAGATGATAACCAGGCTCAGCAAGGAGCGCAAGCACACGGTCTTCCTCTGCACCCACAACCTGGCCGAGGCGCAGAAACTGTGCGGCCGGGTGGCCGTTCTGGAACATGGACGCCTCCTGGCGATGGGACCGCCGGCCGAGCTGGCCGCACAAGTGGGACTCGGAGGCAGCATTGAGATCGAAGTATCCCCGGACAGCTCGACGCTGGCCCTGGCCACCCTGCGTAACGGTCCAGGTCTCCAGGCAGTATTGAGCACAGAAGGCCTGATAACTGTCCAGGGAATCATGCGGGAGAGGGTCCCCGATGTATTGGCTTCGCTGGTCGCAGCCGGGGTCCGAGTCTACCGGGTTGCGCCGCAGGAACCCTCGTTGGAGGATATCTACTTCGCCTTGCACGGCGACAAAGGAGGCCAGGCATGAACGGACGGGCTGTCAAGGCCATTATTGAGAAGGACCTGAAGGTAGTCCTCCAAAGCAAGGCTGTCCTGATACCCCTGATCATCGTTCCCGTAATCATGCTGGTGGTCCTCCCGGCTATGGCGGCGGTGGTCCCGGAACTCACAAATATTCCGGGATCATCTTTGACCCAGATGGACGACTTGATTGAACGTATGCCCGCCGGCCTCCAGGCGGAACTCAGCGGTTATAACCAGAACCAGAAGATCACGGTCCTCATGCTGGTATACCTTCTTGCACCCATGTTCCTAATCGTTCCCTTGATGGTCGCCAGCGTAATTGCCGCCGATAGCTTCGCCGGAGAGAAGGAGCGGAAGACCCTCGAAGCGCTGCTATATACCCCGACCACTGACCGGGAGCTTTTCGTTGCAAAGTTAATGGCAGCCTGGGTGCCTGCCATCGCGGTGGCATTAGGAGGCTTCGTCCTCTACGGCCTGGTCGCCAATCTGGCTGCATGGCCAGTGATGGGCCGGGTCTTCTTCCCTAATCTCATGTGGATTATCCTGGCCTTTTGGGTGGCGCCAGCGGTTGCCGGGCTCGGGCTCGGGACAACTGTGCTGGTATCTTCACGAGTTTCCACCTTCCAGGAGGCTTATCAGATGGGCAGCGTGATTGTCATGCCGGTCGTGCTGATTATGATCGGTCAGGCCAGCGGCGTGATCTACTTCAGCCCCTGGCTCGTGCTGTTGATGGGGGCAGTGTTTTGGGCCATGGACGCCGGGATCCTCTGGTTTGGAAGCAGGAGCTTCCGCCGCACTGAGCTAATGGCGAGGACCTAGCTCCCTCACCAGAATCCAAGAACGGTTGTTCATTGAGACGGGAGTACACCCAGGCTCGTTCAAGAATCCTTCGTCCGCCGCTCGTCTTTCCAGACGACCTCTACGCGTGTGCCGGCCCCAACCCCGCTGATAACGTGGAGCTTCGCGCCGATAGCCTCGGCGCGTTCTCGCATTATGCCGAGCCCGAGGTTGTCTGGAGATGCGGAAGCAGGGTCGAAGCCCCGGCCATTGTCGCTCACGCACAGCTCGACCCTTCCCTCCTGGCAATGCAGACTGAGCACAGCGTTGCCAGCCGACGCATGCTTGGCCACGTTGTTCAGGGCTTCCTGGGCAATCCGGTACAGAGAGATCTGGACTTCAGGGGGCAATAAGAGATGCCCTTCAACAATCACTGACACCGGGACACGCGACCTCCCCGTAGTCGCCTCCGCAAGCTGTCGCAAAAGGTCACCCAGGGCGGATTCTGTCAAGGCGGTCGGCCGCAGCTCGAGAAGCAGCGTGCGCATCTCCGCCAGAGCGCCGCGAGTCAACTGACGCAATTCCTCCAACCGGCGCCGTCCCTCTTCGGGGCTGCGCTCCCATAGACGCGGCAGTACTTCGGCCAAGAGGCTTGCAGAAAACAGGGTCTGCATGACGGCATCGTGCAGGTCACGAGCCAGGCGGCTGCGCTCGGCGGCCGCGGCGGACTGCTCGGCCTGTTCGTAGAGTCGAGCATTCTCCACCGCGATTCCGACTTGCTGCCCGATTGACGCCAGAAGAGACAGCTCCTCCGGAGTCAAGACTCTGGGCTTTCGGGTACTGGCGTTGATCGCCCCAAGGGTTCTGCCTTTTGCCAGGAGTGGTACGCTTACCGTCAGGAGCAACCCTTCTCTGGCGATCATCCCCCTGAGCTCTGGCTCGTAATAATCGTCTACATGCCGGACCACCGGTTTCCCCTCCCTCGCCGCGTGTCCGGAAGCGCCAACTCCCACAGGTAACCGGGAAACATAACTTACAAACTCAGGAGACAGTCCTCGTTCAGCCACTATGACCAGTTCCCGGGACTTTTCATCCAGACGGAAGGCCGCCCCTGCCTCCATGCCCAGGGCCTGGATGATCTTATCGAGGGCGTCCTGGAGGATCTCCTCCAGGTCCAGTGACTGGCTTACCGTCGCCGTAACCGCGTTGAGTATGGCCAGCTCCCTGGCCCGTTCCAGGCTCCTTTCGAACAACCTGGCGTTCTCTATAGCAAGCGCAGCCTGGTCTCCAAAAGCGGCGGCAAGTGCAATCTCTTCCGTAGAAAACTGACGTGATTGTGTGTAGTAGAGGACTATCCCTCCGTACACCTCGTCTTTCACGATTAAGGGGACTGCCAGCAGCGCCCGATGCCGGCTGAACAGGCGCTCCGCGTACGGTAGCCGGCCGAGGTCCTCCAGATCAGGATTATCTTGAACTGCCTCCTGGAGATCCGTAAAGGTAACCGCCTCGCGTCTGGCGACCGCGCGCCCTACAGCGCCTTGACCAACCGGGATGATCACGTTGTCGACGTAATCGGCATCGAGGCCTTGAGATGCCTGGATGGAGAGGGTCCTCGCGGCAGCATCCAGGCGAAAGATTGCGCCGGCGTCGGTGCCCAGCAGCCGGCAGGCCTGACCGACAATGTAATCCAGAATCTCCGCCAGCGACCGGTTTGAATTGAGGACAGCCAGAATATCCCGCAAGCTCTCGGCCACCTGGCGTCTCTGCTCATTCTCACGGCGCCGCTGCTGCTCCTCATGATACAACCGCGCGTTCTCCACGCCGATCACCGCGCTGGATGCGAGCATGGTGAGTACCCGTTCATCCTCCGGCATGAATCCGCCGGATAGCTTATCGGCGGCTGCCACCATGCCAATCACAGCGGAACCGGAGATGAGCGGAACGGCCAGAAAAGATCGAATACCGGCCAGCTTCACTATGTCGGCGTTGGCGCTGGGCTCATCCTGAATGTTATTACTGCGAATGGGTTTACCCGTGAGCACAGCCAGCCCGCTGATGGATTGCCTGACAGGTATCCGCACGCCAACCAGGTCAGACCGTTCTTCGCCGGATATGACGGATATCTTCAGATCGTCCCCTTCCAGGAGGAATACGGAGGCTAGCTGCGCCATCGTCAGCCTGCGTGCCTCGTCTGCGATAAGCTGGAGGACTGCGTCCAGGTCCAGGCGACTGGTGATGGCCTTCTGGAGCTCGAGCAGAGTGGATAGTTCGTCACGAGCCTTCCTGACTGCCTCATCGGCCAGCCGGCGCTCGGTAATATCGTTACCCACGCAGAGTATTTCCAGGACCTGCCCACGATCATCGAGAATGCCCGTGTTTGTCCAGGCGACCCACACGCGTTCGCCGTTGCGGCGCATGTTTTCATTCTCGTTGGTGCTATACCGCTCAGGATGCCGGCCGAGGTCCGCCATCCGGTCGGCAAGATTACAGCCGGAGCTATCCGTTCCAGGAACAATGGTGCCTACGATGTTTTTGCCGATTATCTCGTCGCTCTCGTAGCCGAAGAACTTCTGGGCAAACTCGTTGAAGAACGTTATTGTGCCTCTGCTGTCCATTCGCAGGATAATGTTGTTTGCGCTTTCGACGAGCTCCCGGTACTTCTGGTCGCTCGCCCGCACCGCCTCCTCAGCACCCCGCCGATCGGTTATGTCAATTCCCGTCCCGACAACGTACTTCACGGAGGAGGCATCATCTACGATGGCGGTATTGGACCAGGCAACTAGCCGGACTCCCCCATCACGGGTTATCCAGTAGTTCTCGGCCTCGTTCGGAAACTGCCCGGCCTGAAGGCTCGCGAAGACCGATTTCACTCGTGCTACTTCTTCAGAGAGGAGAAGACAGTCCCACAGGTACCTGCCCTCCAGATCCGCGAAGGAGTAGCCGGTCATTCGCTCGCACGCCCGGTTGAACCGGATTATACGTCCATCGCGGTCCAGGACGACTACCAGGGCGCTCGTGGTATCGAGGATAGCGGAGATAAAGTTGCGCTCTTCCCGAAGCTGGCCTTCGGCACGCCTGCGCTCAGCTATCTCCTTCCGTAGCTGCTCGTTGACTTCTTCTAGCTTCACGTCATAATCCCGTACGTCCGGCAGAATTCGGTCTACCGGGGGCCTGGCAGCCCGCCAGACGGAGCTATATGTGACATGTTATAGAAAGTCTGCTAGGAATACAAGCTGAGGCAGGGGAAGTGTGTGGCAGGGCACAGCAGGAGGAGGCTGGCGCTCGGCACCAGCCTCCTCCTGCGTAACTGGATATTCTCTTCCGGCGTGTAGCGACCGGTGCGAACGAATGCTCCTTCAGGCTTCCATCACAGGCTGAGGGATAAGTCCCAGCTTGGACGCATACATGACCGCTTCCACCCGGTTGCGAGCCTGTAGCTTGTCAATTATTCTAGACCTGTGATTATCCACCGTCTTGGGGCTGATGCAGAGCTGCACCCCGATCTCCCGGCTGGTATCGCCACGCGCCATCAGCGTAAGAATCTCTTTTTCCCGCTTGGAAAGAATCTCCTCAGAGTGGAGATACGCAGTCTTCTCTCTGACACCCTTTATCAACTTGTTCGCGATAGTAGACGACAGAGTGGATTCACCCCGGTATACCGAACGAACGGCGGAGGTCAGCTCTCTGGCAGCGGCGTATTTTAGCAGATACCCTTCTGCACCTGCCTTTAGCATGCCGTATATGTGTTCCTCGTTCCTGTGCATGGTTAGGGCCAGGACTCGTACTGAGGGCATCTTTTCTTTAATACGCCTTGTCGCCTCGAGGCCATCCATCTCCGGGAGCTCTATGTCCATGAGGATTACATCAGGAGTTAGCTCTCTAGCCATGGTACAGGCTGTGTACCCATTATCGGTTTCGCCAACGATCTCGAAGTCATCTTCCCTCTCGAGCAGCGAGCGCAGCCCTTCCCTTACCACCCGGTGATCATCCACAAGCAGTACGCGTATTCTTCTCATTCGCTTAGCTCCTCAGTTTTGTAGCCCAAGGGTATTATTGCTACGATACGAGTGCCCTCATGGAGGCGAGAGCGCAAACGGAACTTGCCCCCTAGCAACTCAACTCGTTCTTTCATACCACCCAGACCCATGTGCACCTTTCGGTCGCCGGGACGAGCGATAGGGGAGACGGCTCTGGTGTCCATCCCGATCCCATCGTCACTTACTACCACCAGGACCCTGGATTCGCTAATTCTAATAGACACACGCAGGTTCATAGCCTTGGCGTGCTTCAGTACGTTATTGCCGGCCTCCTGCACTATACGGAAGACAGCCGTCTCGACTGCTGCAGGGAGCCTTCCCTTCTTGCCGGTAATCCGGGACTGGACGCTCATCCGCTCCTGGAGGCCCGATGTCCGGAAGAACCAGGCCAGACTGGCCTCCAGGCCCAGGTCGTCCAGGAGAGAGGGCCTCAAGCTGTGGGCCAGGTTCTGCAGGCCTTCTACAGTCTCAATCAGAATGTGCCTGATCTTGTCCAGGTCTTTCTTTATAGGCTCGCCAATCTCTGGCTGCTGCATCATGCACATATCCAGGCGGAAGATGGCATTGCCCAGTAGCTGCTCACTCTCGTCGTGAATGTCCCTGGCTATCCGGCGCCTTTCGGCCTCCTGAGCATCTATCGTCTTCTTCAAGAGCAGTGTCCTGAAAGAGGAGGGCCATTCCGGCTCCAGGCAGTCTGCCTTGCGGGCATCATCCGAGGTGGATTTCGACCGGGCGTGACTGCCGAGGACTCGGGGCAAGAGGCTACGCTGCGGGTTTCCTTCAGCTTGCCCCAGTGAGTTCACAGTAGCTTCCTTTCACAGGCTGCCACCCCGTGATCGTGGAGTTGCCCTGTTTGCCTCGGCGATTCTGCGATCATTGAGACGATCATAACCTCGGATTTACTGATTTGCTGCGTCGTTAGTCCTGACGCTTTCCGACCGGAGCCCTGGGAGGCTCACCTGTTGTCTACACATTAATCTAGCGGCTTGGGGTGACATCTTTATGCAAAGAAAATGACAAAGGTAACGAGTTCAATGTTACGCTAGAGACCCGGCGAACTATTACAGGTCCGTAATTTTAGGCAGACTCCTTTGCAACGTATCCAGCTTGAACGCCGCCGGCAGCGAGCCCATCCTTGACCTCGCCAGCTTTGTTGAAATCTGACTAGCATACCTGAACCCATTCATTAATCTTTGGGCTGTCACACCTTATAAAGTCGCCATTGCCTGAACAATCCGGCATTGGCATTGTAGGTCAAGCCTGGGAGCATCTTTCGTACCGAATAAGTTAGATGCAGGAGCACAAACGGCAGGAGCGGTTCGAGGACCCCCCTGGTTAGCCCAGGCTGGTAGTGGCAAAACGTAGCCGGGAAGCAACCGGGCCGATCGTGCAGCGAGCGGGCGATGGCACTGCCCATCGCCCCTACCTGGTACCTGCCCCACTAGCCCCGCTCCTGGGGCACCAGCCTATCACAGGCTAAACTTGATCCAAGGTGGAATCTACATGCTCGTCTGCATGGGTTCCGAGGGTTTCACCTTGGACTCAGTATAGGAGTAAGTCAGCCCCTTCAGTGGGCTTCGGCCCTTCAGCCCATGGCTTTCAGCCTAGGGGCGATGCCCCATGCGGCTCCCGACCACCGATATGCCCATGTCCGACCATGATCGTTCCCCCATGCGGCTCCCAACGAACACCTCGGCTACTTCGACCATAGGCCCTCCCCCATACGGCTCCCAACCGACCACCTGGCTCCGGCCGCCGCCACTGGAGACCGCCCGAGCTACGAGCCAACAGGAATGACCGTGCAGCCAGGCGGTAAGGCGCTCAGCCCCCCGCAGCTTGTCCAAATTGGGAGATAAGGCCCCCCTCGCTTAGGGAGTTTTACGCATTACACCTCATGCAATCTAACTTAGACTGATAAGCACAGAACAGAAACAGCTTGATAAGTGCAGGTGAATCCGTAACCAAATGGAAGGGTGGTTGAAAATCAGATGAAAGGAAGAATCTTATTGGTCGAGCCAAGCGCGGATCTGGCTAAGAACCTGAAAGTCTTGCTATCTACGCTCAAAGACTTCCGGGTCGTCGGCCAATCATCCTGCGGGCTGGACGCCATGCGGATGATGTCAACCCTATCCCCAGATGTCCTGGTGCTGGACCTTTCCCTCCCGGACATGACGGCTATGGACATCGCTTTATGGACGCAGAAGCTCTTCCCGAAGACCAGCCTGGTTCTTCTATCGACATACGATCTACCGGAGTACCGGGCTGCAGCCGGCAGGCTGAAGAACACCCTCCTGGTAAACAAGGCCGATCTCTGGCGGAAAATGCCCCAGGCCTTGATGCGCCTGCGCCGGGAACAGGTCTCTCGAGAGCGAGAGCGTGGGACCCTGCTGCTGCAGGGCCTGCACCGGGAGTTCCGGAACCTGACGGACTGGTTTGATTCCAATACAAGGGCCAGAAACCAGGAGCCGCTCTGGCGATTCATCCACCTGGGCATCGTTCTTCTGTCGATCGAAATCATACTCGGTCTCTCGCTAGGGCATGGAATGGCCCCTCAAATGATGGTAGCCGGCTGGGCAATGATCCTTGCAGCACTCATCAGGGATTTCGGAACCTTGCGCGCTGATGCCGCATCGAAAGCCTGGTGCATTCTTGGACAGAAGACCGGTGCATAGCATGAGAATCATGCGAAGGCTTTCCTCCACCTGCCGGTCGTTGATGGCGGATGACCGGGGAGAGGACGCCGTTGAGTATGGACTGGTAGTCGCGCTGGTGTCCCTGGCCACGGTCACTGCGGCCTTCCAGCTCGGCCTTTCTCTCGATGCCATATGGCTAGGCTTGTATAAAATCGTGGTCAGCCTGGCCGGCGGTGGTTGAGATGGACATGAGAGTCCCGGCAGCGATCACTACCGGTCGGGGACCTCCATGCGCCACAGCCAAGCGTCTGTTTGGGAGTGACCTTCGACAGATAAACTAACGAGCACCAAACCGGAAGGAGGTGATGGGGTCCAACTTAATAGAGTATGAGGGTCGGCCGAGACCAACCAGGAGGTCACCGAATGAATCGTAGTTACGGGCGTGGTGGCTCCAGCAACGATCTTCGGGATCAACCCGGTACGCGCCAATTCGGAGGCGCCTAAACGGCAAAGCGAACAACCCGAACACAGCCAAAACCAAGAAACATCAAATTAAGATATTAAGGAGAATTATAGTGAGCTTCATAAAGAACCTGTGGACTGACGAGAGAGGCGAGGATGTAACCGAGTATGCGTTGGTCGTGGGCCTGGTAGCCCTCGCTGCCATCTTTGGAATGAGCATGCTGGGTGGCGCACTCGACACCTGGATGCAGGCACTGGGCACCTACGTAGGCACCATCGAACCCACTCCGTAATCGCTCGTAAAGGTGGAGCCGGCCGCTCGGCCGGCTCCACCTTTACACACGTCCTAGCACAAGAGGAAAGGAAGAGGAAGTGGTCTCAGAGTTTATTCTGGCGATCGTAGTTGCTGCGGCTGTCTACTACGACATGCGAGAACGGCGCATCCCTAACTGGCTGACCGTGCCGGGGCTGGCTCTCGGCCTGCTGCTTCACGGGATCAGTGGCGGCGCCGGAGGCTTCGTCAACGCCCTGTTAGGAGCTGCGGTCGGTGCTGCGCTACTGGCCCTTCCGTACGTCTTGGGATGGATGGGAGGCGGAGACCTCAAGCTGCTGGCAGCTATCGGCGCTCTGATGGGGGTGTCCTTCACCCTGTCAACCTTGCTCTTCGCCCTGGCCGTTGGAGGGCTGATTGCACTGGTGTGGCTGGCCGTCAAGCGAAGCCTCTTCGGCTCACTGAAGTACCTGGTTCTCGTCTGGCTCCCGACGTCGGGATCCAAGCCGGCGGCGCTGAAAGCATCCATACCCTTCGGACCGGCATTGGGCATGGGGGCCGTATTAGCCCTATTTTTGAGATAGATGAGGGATTAGAAGATGAAGCAAGAGAAGGGTAACTCCATTGTCGAGTTCGCACTCCTGGCCCCTATTCTCCTCTTGCTCCTGTTCGGCCTGGTGGATTTCGGACGGGTCTTCGATGCATGGGTGGTCACCACCAATGCCGCCCGAGAGGGCGCCCGCTATGCCGCAAGTTACGCTTCTCAGGATTATCTCACTACCGCCCAGGTGCAGCAATTGGCCCGTCAGAAGGCGCTGGACTATCTCAATGATGGACTGGGGGCACGTCCTGACGTGACCTACGCATCGAGCGATATTGTCGTGACTCTTCCCACAAAGGAGCCGGGACAGCCGGTAACGGTAGATGTCGAGGTCCACGTGCAAATCTGGGCCATGCTAGACATGTTCCTATCCAACCCAGCCAGTATTCATAGCAGTGCCACGATGAGGATATGACATGGCACGCAGTAGGAGGTTCGGCTTGCGGCGAGATAAGGGGGAGGCCACCGTTGAGTTCGGCCTCATAGCGGTAATGCTGATCCTGATTACCTTTGGCATGGTCGAGGGTGGAAGGATTTTTGGCAACTGGCTGATCATCACGAACGAGGCGCGTGAAGCCGCCCGTTGGGGGGCACTGCGGGTCCCGGATAGAGCCACAGCCGGGGATGTGAATACAAAAGTCCGCCAGCGGACTTCCGGCGTTCTGGACCAGGCTGTGCTGACATCCATAACCACCGTAGGCCCCGACCCTACTACACCTAAGTGGATTACCGTGGAGATCAACTACGACGTGATATTGTTCTCTCCACCCCTATTGGCTTTTTTCCCCAATCCTGTGCCGCTCAGCGCAGCGTCTACCATGAGGGTCGAGAACTCCGGAGCAGGAGGCGGCTGATATGAAACGAATAAGAAAACTACTCAAGGAACAACGCGGAGGCGTCCTGATTTACGTAACCCTGTCTATGGTGGTGCTCCTCGGCTTCAGCGCCGGAGTCATGGACATCGGGTTGCTGTACGAGAACCGCCGGCAGCTCCAGAACGGAGCGGATGGCGCAGCCCTGGCGGGAGCCCAGGAGCTCCTCAAGTTCGAACTGTCCGCCGCCGAAAGGGAAGTCCTGGCCGTGAACACCGCTCTGGACTATGCCCAGCGAAATGGCGTACCCATCTCGCAGATAGAACCCGGCTATCCGCAGGTTACCTGCGTGCCGCTCACTTACAACGGCAACTGTGATCCCGCCAGCGAGTACTATTACAACGCCGTGAAGATGGCTGCCGGCCGGGAGCTTGATCTGCTCACTGCCGGACTCCTGGGCAATAGCCTGGGTGATGTCGGCGCCAATGCAACGGCCATCATCGGTCCCATGCTCCCCACCGAAGGGCTCTGGCCCTGGGGTGTATCCCCTTGCAACGATTGGGATTGGGACGGTGACGAAGAATGCGACATACCAGTGGGGACTCCCATTATCCTGAAATTCGGCGCACCACCGGGTTCGCCGGGCAACTTCTTTCCCCTGGACTTTCCCGATTCCACAGGAGGCGCTGGCTACTGGGACAGCATAAAGTACGGCTATGGCCACGAGGAAGGCGATTACATCAAGACTGACCTCCCCTGGTGCGGGAAGGTAGAAGCCCCCGGCTGCACGGTCCAGGACGACCCCTACGTACAGACCGAGACCGGAAACAAGGTCCAGCCGACCAGGGATGGGGTTGATTACCTGATTAGCCAGGCAGCCGCTTCAAACCAGGACGACCCGGCAAGCTCATGGAACGAGCCATTTGACCAGTGCACCTGGCCAGGCGCCCCTAAAGAGCCCAGAGAAATACCGAACCTTCCGGACCCACCGCCTCCGGGCCTGCCTAAGCCACCCGGATGGACCGGCACGGGATCCCCGATGCCTGCGGACTGGTCCGGCAACGCTTCAGCGTGCTACCGGGTGGGAATTGTGCCCATCATCTACCAAGATTGGGAGGACCTGGCAGGCCACACGCCGGTAGACATCATTAGATGGGGCGCAATCTACCTGATAGGACGCACCCAGGCTCCCAGCGGTCAGACTGTCATCTGGGGCTATTACACGGATCAAGCCACCATCAGCGGCGGACGCTTCTCCGATACCGATACCGGACTCTGGGGAGCACGCCTATGGGAATAGAAGCATTGTCCATGTGGGCGTCTCAGGAAAGGTATAAGGCCGTTGAATCGGCTGGAGCCGTCCAGGCGACGAAAAGGATGAACAGATCTCTCAGCCCACCCGGGGAGGAACCCTGTGATGTACCTGAAAACCAGGCAACTGACTGCGTAAACGAACATTATCACGAGGAAGAAAGAAAAGGAGGTAGCTAATGAGAGGAGGAAGCCGGAAAATACTCATCCTGGCCCTGGCATTTGGGGCCATCGCCGCCCTGCTATCGTGGCGCATGGTCCAACAGCAGGCCCAGGCCCCCGTACCCACAGCGCGGGTGGTGGTGGCAGCCCAGGACATCCCGGTACGCACCCAGATTACGCCCGGCATGCTGAAAGAAGAGGAGATGCCGGTCACAGCCAAGCACCCGGAGGCCCTCAGCTCCATCCGCCAGGCAGAGGGGCAGGTGAGCCGCCTCCCCATCAGCAGAGGAGAGCAGGTGCTGGTTGGCAAGTTTGCAGCCGCCAGGGAGGAGTCGGGCCTTTCCTTCATAATCCCGCCATCCAAGCGAGCGGTGGCCGTTAGCACCAGCGAGGTCATCGGAGCCGGCGGCCTGGTCCTGCCGGGCGATCATGTAGATGTAATCGCCGTGTTTGACGCCAAGACTATGGGCAAGGATATGGCGACCATCATCCTTCAGGACATCGAGATCATAGCAGTCGCTCAGAAGCTGGAAGGAGACCTTCCGGAAGGGGGCGTAATCGACAAAGCCGGTGAAGCCGTCGGTGGTAACACGAGGACAGCATCAGCGGCGCCGGCAAAAAAGACGGACCCTAAGCCTCAGCCTACCGCCAAGTCGGTGACCCTGGCGGTCACCCCGGAGGAGGCCCAGCGCCTCTTCCTGGCGGAGTCCTACGGAAAGATCCGCCTGGCCCTGCGTCCCACCCAGGAGAAGAGCATGGTGGACCTCCAGGAGGCCACGCTCGCCTCGGTCCGCAGTCCGCTCAAGCAGGGAGCAGCCCAGATAACGGCAGCCTCGATCTCTCCGGTGACACTCAATGCCGGGGATACCATGAAGGTAGAGATAACCGTAAAGAACGTCTCTAATGCCACCATCAGGAGCCAGGGACCGGAGCCGGGATTCACCTACATCCAGGGACAGACCTTCCAGTCCCAGAACTTCTCTTCCCAGACCGGCTCCTTCCGGGTAGGCATCAACTTCTCCGGACAGCGACCAGTCGAGTATCCGTACCGCTGGGGACTGGGCGGAGACCTGCCTCCCGGAGCATCCACTACCGTAGTCGGCTACATCAAGTTTACCAGCGCCGTGAATGGGACCGATTTCTGGGCCGGCCTGATACAGGAGCCTGCTGAGGTCACCCATGATAACGTCGGCCTGGTCAAGGTCATGGTGAGCCCGGCGGACGCAGTAATGGTAACAGTGGACCAGGCTGATGTCAGGAGCGGGCCCAGCCTTAGCTCTCCTATCGTCGGTCAGGTCTCTTTCGGCAACCAGCTCAAGCTCCTGGGACAGGAAGCTGATTGGTATAAGGTCCAGGTGCCGGAATCCAACCTGGTCGGCTACGTGGCTGCTGGATGGGTGGCTGTTCCGAGTAAGAGGTGAGAAATGGCTGCTGAACTCAAGGTCCTCCTTGTGGACGATAAAGTGGAGCAGAGGACTGCTCTGAGGCGTGCCCTGGGCGCAAGCGATCTCAGCATCGGCGTCATCGAAGAATGCGGTGCGGGGGCTGAAGCCCATAGCCTGATCGAAGAACTGCATCCGGATATTATCCTGGTCTCTTTCGAAGAGCCGATAGCCCGGAGCCTAAAAACTATTGAAACCCTGGCCGGGAACGCCTCTGGCCTGGTAATAGCCGTATCTTCCCTGGGGGACCGGGAGTACCTGCGCAGGGCCATGCGAGCCGGCGCCAGGGAATATCTGGTCCGACCTCTCAAGCCCAAGGAGATGACTCGGATCATCCAGGATGTTCTCGAAGAAGACAAGAGGCGCAAGCTGCTGGCCGAGTCAGGCAGTGTCCGCGGTGATGTCTTTACAGTTATGGGCGCTAAGGGGGGGATCGGCAAGACGACCCTAGCCGCCAACCTGGCGGTAGCCCTGGCAATGGAGACTAAGCAGAGAGTGGCGGTAGTCGACCTGGCCTCCCAATTGGGAGACGTGGCCATGATGTTGGATGTCGTCCCTGAGAGAACAATAGCCGACATGTCCGGTATCACCCGTTCCATAGAGCCGGAGATGTTGGATGGCTTCCTCACCGGCCATCCATCCGGCCTCAAGATCCTGGCTGCGCCGGCGGAGATCGATCATCATGTCCCTCCGCCGGCCGGACTCGTCCATCAAGTGATAGAGGGCCTCGCCAGGACCTGCGATTACGTGGTAATCGACGGTGACTATCTTCTTACGCCGGTCCTGTGGGCGGCGCTGGAGCTCACTACCGTGGTCTTCATGATGACGTCTGCAGACACCTCGTCGATCAAGAACACCAAGGAATTCCTCACGGTGCTGCGGGGAGAAGGCTATGGGGACGACAAGGTAAAGCTGGTCGTCAATTACCCTTACCAGGAAGGAGGGGTTTCCACAGGCGAATTGAGCAAGATCCTCAACTACCCTATCTTCTGGAAGATGCCTCACGACAGTGCCTGCGGACAGTATGTCAATCTGGGACAAACAATCGTACAGTTCCGCCCTAAGGCCAGGATTTCCCAGAACATTCTGCAATTGGCCAGGACTATGAGTGGAATAAACAAACCGAAGGACGGATTCCTCAGCAACATCATCAAGAGGTAAAGCCTTAGCATTGCCGGCCCTTTCCAGGGCTGATTAGGGGGAGTGACAATATGGAATGGAGATTGCCAAGCAGGCAGAGAGAAGAGCTGCCCACGAAAAGCGGGCCGGTTACCTCGGCGTCCGTACAACCTATCCAACTTGAGGCCCCGTCAGACCCATTGTCCGATCTCAAGTACAAGATACAGTCGCGTTTGCTTCAGCAGGTCGATCTGGCCAAGCTGAGTGGCCGAGGCCGGCCGGAGCTACAGGAGATGGTTACTCAGACAATCTCCACCCTGCTGCGTGACGAGGATGCGGTGCTCAGCAGGCAAGAGAGGCAGCGGCTGGTAAGTGAGGTCGTGGACGAAGTCCTGGGGCTGGGGCCCCTGGAGCCGCTGCTCAGGGACCCAACGATCTCGGAGATTATGGTCAACCGGCCCAATCAGATCTACATAGAGCAGAAGGGCCTTCTGACGATGAGCGACCGGTCTTTCCGGGACGAGACCCACATCATGCATATCATTGACCGCATTATTTCTCCGCTAGGACGCCGTATAGATGAGAGCAGTCCGATGGTGGACGCCCGACTCCCAGACGGATCCCGCGTGCATGTCGTCATACCCCCCATCGCGTTGGACAGCCCAACCATAACTATCCGGAAATTCTCCAGGGACCCGTTCACCGTGGATGACCTGATTAGCTTCGGGACCATGTCCAGAGAGATGGCGGAGTTCTTCCGGGCCTGTGTTGCAGCCAGGCTCAACATAGTGGTCTCCGGAGGTACCGGCACCGGCAAGACCACCTTCCTGAACGTTCTATCCGGCTTCATACCCTGGACGGAGCGGATCGTGACCATAGAGGACCCGGCGGAGCTCCAGTTGAGGCAACCGCATACGGTAAGGCTGGAGACCAGGCCCCCCAACATCGAAGGCAAGGGGATGATCGCCCAGCGGGACCTGGTACGCAACGCTCTGCGTATGCGCCCTGACCGCATAATCGTGGGCGAGGTAAGAAGCGGTGAGGCATTCGATATGCTTCAGGCAATGAACACCGGCCATGAAGGCTCCCTGACAACGGTCCATTCCAACTCCCCAAGGGACGCCCTGGCCCGTGTGGAGAACATGGTGCTGATGGCAGGACTGGACCTGCCCATGAAGGCTATCCGGGAACAGATGGCCTCGGCGCTTCAACTAATCATTCATCTCAACCGCCTTCAGGATGGAAGCCGCAGGGTAACTCATGTTACGGAAGTAGTGGGGATGGAAGGGCAGATAATCACCCTTCAAGACATCTTTGAGTTCCGGCAAGAGGGAATTAGCGCTGAGGGTAAGGTGGTTGGACGGATGAGGGCCACTGGTCTCAGGCCCAAGTTCGTAGATAAGTTCGAGCGTGTTTCGATTCGCCTGCCTGCCAGCATCTTCACGCCCGTTTAAGGGGGAACAAATGGACATAGGATTTGTGATTCCGCTGGCTGTTTTTGCGGGGGTTGCCCTGGGCATTACGGCTCTCTATTCCCTGCTGATCAAGGAACCTCGGGCGGTCAGGGAACGGATCGAGCGGTATGAGTCCAGGGCCGCGGAAGCGGCCATGCCCAAGGAAACGTCCACAATCTTGAAAGACCGAAGCCTGAGCGGCTTCGGGTGGCTCGACCAGATCCTTCAGGGCACCAACTTTGCTGAGAAGATGGCCCTTGACGTAGCCCGGGCCGGGATGCCCTTGCGAGTAGCAGAGTATATTCTCCTCCGGTGGTTTTGCGCCATGGCCCTGGCCATGGTAGCCCTGGTTTTGGGCTATGCATTGATCATGGTGCCGATACTGGGAGTAATAGGCTTCCAGATACCCAAGTTTTATCTAGGTTTCAAGCGGAAGAAGCGTATCAAGAAGGTCCTTGCCCAACTAATCGACGCTATTACACTCATCGCAAACTCACTCAAGTCGGGGTACAGCTTCCCACAGGGAATAGAGATGGTTACCAGGGAGATGCCGGCCCCAATCGCCGAGGAATTTCACCAGGTGCTGGTGGAGATGAACCTCGGAGGCAGCGCCGAGGAGGCCCTGGTTAACCTCACCAAGAGGGTGCCGAGCTACGACCTTGACTTGGTAACTACAGCGTTAGTAATCCAGCGGCAGGTGGGTGGCAACCTGGCTGAGGTGCTGGAGAACATCGTCCACACCATACGGGAGCGCATTCGCATACTTGGCGAGGTCCGCTCCCGGACCGCCCAGGCCCGGCTGTCCGGCTACGTGATTGGGCTCATGCCCCTGTTTATGATGGGCGCCATCTTCGTTCTTAACCCAGCCTATATCAGGGAACTGTTTGCCTCTCCCTTGGGCGTCATGATGCTGGGAGTAGCCTTGTTCATGGAAGTGGTCGGGTTCCTGGTTATGAAACGTTTAGTGGCCATCGAGGTCTAAGTAAGGAGATATCCGATGTTGGTATTAGTCCCACTTTTCGTCTTCATCACCGTGGTCCTGCTGTTCTGGGCGCTGAACCCCCCTGGAAAAGAGAGTGTTGAAGGCCGGCTAAGGCGCCATGGCTACCTTCCCTCTGCACGGCAGGTAGCCGACCTGGACAAGCCATTCTCCAACCGGGTCATCGCACCCTTTATTGAGAGGGCCAGCGGCCTGGTGGTGAAGATAACACCTCAGCAGATGCGAGAGCAGACCACCAAGAAACTCGAGCAGGCTAATCTGGAGATTAGCCCGGCGGGATTCCTGCTGCTATCCATAACCATTGGGTCAGCCCTGATGCTCCTTATCGTCGGCCCGGCCTTGAAATCGGGAACCATCGGCATTCGTGAACTAGTGTTGGGGGCGGCCCTTTTCGGCCTGGGTGTACGCCTCCCTGATCTCTGGCTGAGCCGCAAGTTCAAGGCCCGGCAGAACAAGATACGAAGGGCTCTTCCCGATGCCATGGACCTGATCACTATCTGTGTCGAGGCCGGATACGGGCTTGACGCGGCCCTGGCAAAGGTGGGCGAGAAGACGAAAGGGCCTCTGGCGGACGAGTTAAAGCGAGCCCTTCTGGAGATAAACCTTGGGAAACCCCGAGCCCAGGCGCTCAAGGACATGGCACAGAGGGCCGGGGTAGCCGAGCTTCAGGCCTTCATCGCCACTATCGTGCAGGCTGAGCAAATGGGGGTAAGCATCGCCGGTGTATTGAGGGTCCAGTCTGATTCCATGCGTGTATACAGACGCCAGCGGGCAGAAGAAGAAGCCATGAAGGCACCGATCAAGATGCTGTTCCCGCTGATCTTCTTTATTTTCCCGGCAATGTTTGTGGTCATTCTTGGGCCCGCAGCGCTCAGGATTGCCGGTTCTTTCCTAATTCAGCCGGGCTAAAGGAGGCGCCAATTGGCTAAAATACCGGATGTTCAAACAAGTACCTTAGCGTGCAGCCATTTGGGATTGTCCGATGACCCATTGGTACACGAAGAGCAACCCAGTACTGAGCACCGCTGCTATCTATGGATGCAGAGGGACATGATTGACAGGAGTCATCAGGAAAACTTCTGCCTGTCCGGCAATCATGACGCCTGTCCCTGGATACAGGTGAGCTCTCCCGGCCGTTCAAGCGCGAAGAACGGGAAACGGCAGCAAGTTACAGGCTATTCCCCAGGCGGGCCGTTGCGCACGGTCTTGTTCACAACAGCCAGGCTCGTCATGGCAGGAGCGAGGAGGGCTGCGGTCCTCCTCCGTCTGCTGGCAGCCTGGATCTGGGCGAACGTAAGACGAGCGGCGCCCATATTGTGGAAGGCACTGGTGTCGGTAGCCGGCGCGGTCGCACGCAGAATAACCAGGGCAGGCAAGGATTCTGGCAAGAGGCTGCCCCAGTTGCACGTCAAGCAGCGAAGTCCCCAGACCAACGATCAGATGCAGGGCGCGGACTTCGAGATGTTGATGCGCCTGGGACGAAAAGCCAATCGGTCCGGCCGGCGGAAGGAAGCATATCTGTGCTTCTCCCGGGCAGTAGCGCTGGATGAAAGCTCTGAGGAAGGCTGGCTATGGATGGCAGCAACGGCAGAGACTCCGGCCGACGCTCAGCTCTGCCTTGAAAGGGCCCTGACGCTTAACCCGGCCAGTGAGAAGGGGCGGACTGCCCTGGCCAGTCTGGCCAGGTCCGTCGCTCCGGTAGTCCAGGAGGTCGATGACACCCCCAACGATGGACTGTCCGCATCGATGCTGGTCGACGCGGGGATCAAGGCGATGAACCAGCACAACGAAGACAGCGCTCATCACTTCTTCGCTGCGGCTACGGAGGCCGACCGGTCCAACGAAACCGCCTGGTCGTGGCGGGCCAGAACGGCCACAGACCTAGCTGAGGCTATTACCTGTTTGGAGCAGGTACTCGAGATCAATCCCGACAATACCAAGGCGCAGGCCAGCCTGAAATCGGCAATGGAGCGCCAGAGGATGGAGAAGGAGCGGCAGAGTCTGGCCTATGCTATGCCCCAGCAGACGCCCTTTGGTGCGTCTTACTTAAAGCCCGATCCTCCCCAACCACCCGCGCTTCTACAGGTTGCATCCATGGGATACATGCTCCTAGGGCTGCTCTGGTCGGCTCCCTTGGTACTCCTCTTGCTTGACGACAGCCTTGCAGCCCTTTACCACCGGATTGGGCTCCTGCCCCTGCTGGACATCCCCTATCAGTCCTCGGCGGTCCTGGGATTACAGGATATCGTGCCCGAGTTCAATCTGTATCTCTTGGTGCCCGGCGCTCTGGCTGTCTTGTGTTTCATAGCTATGGAGACATTATCGAGCGCTCGCCGGATCGCCTACTTCTACGTGGCCCTCGTGTCCGGAACGAGTATCTATGCGACTGTCCGGTTCATAGCCGACCAGCCCGCAGCCTCTTGGGGACTCCTGGCCGTAGGCTACACATCAGCCATGATAGCGCTTACAGGCCAGTTCATCTACCGGCGCCGGCTCCGCCGGCAGCGTAACGGCGAGGCAAACAAGAAGACTGCTCACGCCGGTCTCGCTGTAGCACGCCAGTCCAAAGCAGCGCAAGTCTAAGTAATCCGGCAGAGACTTGCCGGATTAGCTATTAAGGAAGGACAGGGAGATGAAAGTACTGGTAACCGGAGGAGCGGGGTTTATCGGGTCTCACGTAGTAGACGGACTGATTGCTCTGGGACACCAGGTGGTGGTAGTAGACAACCTCTCGACCGGATACCCTGAGAACCTCAAT
>ORJL010243951.1_pt1 | contig 47509 bp, 34 predicted proteins | sample 1779941 | NCBI WGS metagenome assembly ORJL01 (sample SAMEA104232317, study PRJEB22302) | groundwater metagenome | biome: forest; feature: aquifer; material: groundwater | place: USA | collected 2011-08-07 | depth 5.8 m | reverse complement strand
GCTTCCTACTTCTCCCAGAACATAGAACGCTTTACTTTTAAATTCAGTGATCGTTACGTTGACTTCGGGAGACGCGACATACGCGGAAATGATCGTCTTTATTTTCTCCTCTAATTCTCCTTTGGTCATCCCGGTAACGTTGATGTCCCCCACAAATTTGTACTGGATCTTGCCTTCCAGGTTGACAGGATAAATACCGCTAAAATCCGGATGTTTTACAACGCTGATCTCAATGACATCTTCAGGCCCAAGGGTATATTTGGAAGAATCAAAATTATTGTTACTATTTTGCATATCTCCCGCCGACTCTATCACCGCCGCCGGCACATACAAATAGTCTCCCGAATACAACAACACGTTCTCTTTCAGGTCTCCTCCATACAGCAAAGAATACAGGTCCACCTCTTTGGTCGTACTGCCGTTAACACCGGGGGTGATGATCCTGGTTTTGCGCATGGCGGCAGCGATGGTCGGCAACCCGGCCATGATCACCGCTTCGCTGACCGTGATGCTCTCCGAACGCATGTTATATTTCCCCGGGCGGCCGACTTCACCCAGGACATAGAACACCTTACTTTTAAATTCAACGATCTTTACGGTGACTTCGGGAGAAACGACATACGTGGAAATGGTCGCCTTTATTTTTTCTTCTAATTCCCTCTTGGTCATCCCCACAATGCTGATGTCCCCCACAAAACTATACTGGATCTTGCCATCCAGATTGATAGCATAGGTGCCGCTGAATTCCGGGTGTTTTACAACGCTGATCTCAATGACATCTTCAGGCCCAAGGGTATAGTTAGAAGAATCAAAGTTATTATTATCTTCTTGCGCATTCTTTGCGTCTGGGTACGCCAACATTTTGGCAGATCCGGTCGTATTGGCTTCATTGGTTGTTCCGGAAGGGTCCGCTTGTGCCTGGGGCGGCATCAGGAACAGGCCAAGAGCTATAATAAATATTTCTATGTGTCGAACACTTCCTCGCTTCATCAGCATTTCCATCTTTTGCCTCCTGATCACAATTAGCCGATACAAATGCATTAAATTTTGCTATATAATCTCGCGGGAAAAGATAAACAAGACATAACATGCTTAAAGAATTCTGTATTACAGGAAAGACGGTCAGCGGGAAGCAAGATTACAATGTCCAAGGCCAGTTTTCTCACCGGGATCCCTTCATTGTTTAAGTGCAGGGTTTAGCTTAACATTGATATTAAAAAACTGTCAATAGGACAGACTGGGACAGACTATTTTCGATCTCCGGGTAGTTTAGCAGAATTTGGGAGGAGGAGGGAGGGAACAAATCGCCAGTATTGCCGCCCTTCATGTGCGCCGTTTTGGGGCCGTAAAGGATTTTTAAGGAATTTCTGAACAATTAAGAGGGTTTAAATGTGCCCGGGATGGGGGGAGAGGTTATTTGGGAAAGAGGCGAGAAGCTTATTCGATAGTGCGGCATGAAATTGACCTTGATATCGCGGGATTGCCGGATCCGGGTGAGCGCCGAATTCGGCATTTTAAAATATTCCTCTATTTCTTTGTCGGACACAGTCTTAATGGATGTGCGGCGATTTTTATTCCCATATTTAGAATAATTGTAAACATTCCATCCACGGACAATAAGAAAAATGATCAATATGATCGTTAAATAGAACCAGGACAGCTCCATTAGCCCCCACAAGCCACCCAAATCCACCATGTGTTCCATGAAAATTAAAATGCCCGTGCTCCATAACAATACAAGGATCAAAGGCCGCAGGAGAAAGAACCAAACAAGCCACCCGACGGTGGCGATCGTTAGCTCTGTCGCTCGTCGCAAGGGAGACAATACTTCCGGCCGCGAAATGATGAGCGGGTTGACGAGAAATTTATTTTTTTTCTTTAAAAAAGACATTGATCTTTACCAGCCGCGGTCCGGGCTCTCCCAGATCGCGATGGTTCCATGTTTTTTTAATAGCGCCCTGGGAAAACCGAAAACGGTCGCTGCGGCGTTTAAGATCCAATAAAGCATGGGATACCAGATCAGCCAAAAGAAAACCCGGTATGATCCTTTCTCGAATTGGCTGTCCATCGCCAACCCGACCGCCGTTTGAAAAAGACACACCATCGCGAGAATAACGCCGGTCCATCCCGGGACAATGGTGTGCACAACGATATCCGGCGGTAAAGCAATAAAGAGACCTAAAAGATAAATGGCAAAGGTCAAAAATAAGCAATAAGCCCAGAAAACGCTGGTAACATATTCGATAAATATCGGCCAAAGCCGGCGCTGTTTCCAATTCTGCAGCGTTTTGCTATATTTTTTTATCACTTCACCGCCTCCCTGCGCCCAGCGTAAACGCTGCCGCCATAATCCTCGCACAGTTTCGGGCATCAGGATCCAGCACAGCGCCCGGGGTTCATAATGAATATCCCAAAACCGCAATTGCATCTTCCAGCTGACGTCAATATCTTCCGTCACCATGTCATTGCTCCAGAATCCTACCGAATATAAGGCGGTTTTTCGAAATGCCGCAATGACCCCGGAAACCGTGTAGATTTTCCCCAAAATGCGCTGGGAACGTTTGATCATGCCAATGATCGAAGAGAATTCCCCGACCTGGATCTTCCCGAGGATGCTCGTGCGGTTACGGACGCGTGGGTTACCGGTAATGGCGCCGGCGCGGGGAAACTTCAAGAAATGCCAAACAAAATAACTTACCGCCTTGGGGTCGAGCAGGGCATCAGCGTCAATACATACCAGATATTCGCCTCGTGCGGCGATCGTGCCCATGGCAAGGGCCATGCCCTTACCTTGGTTGCTGGCCAGATCAACGATCCGCAGCAAAGGATCCGTTTGGGCTGTTTCTCTTAATATCTTTATCGTTTTATCCGTTGAGCCGTCATTGATCGCGATGATCTCATAATTGGGATAATCCACTTTAGTTAAATGACGCAGTGTTTCCCGGATGCAGCCTTCTTCATTATGGCAGGGCACTAAAATGGAGACCAGGGGCGTTTCCGGTAAATGTTCGATGTCCGGGGTCTTGCGCGCACGGAAAAGGTTATATATCAGAGCGCCGAACACCAAAACAAACGCCATGAATAACGGATAATAAAAAACGAAAGCATAAATGATTTTCATAAGACCCCAGATTTTTTAAAACCGGATTTTTAGGGCCGAATAAATATTCCAGCGGTTTGAATCTGCCCCGTCGTAATTGTGCAAGGAATAGGTTGTCCCGACCAAGAAGCCCGTCGTCTTCGACAATTGATAATCTTGTTCATAGCGAACAAATCCCGCGTTATTCGCGCCAAAACCTTTCTGCCAGAGTTGCCCGGGCCCAACGGAAATCCGGTCCACGAGCGCCTGATCGTTGTGCCGAAACCAGGTGTGTTCGATCTCAGGGACAAGATAAAATGAATACACATATTTCGGGCTGAAATACGGGACATCTTGCTCGGAATTTGTAGACACATAAAGCTCGGTCTTTAAATTCGTCTTCCAGCGGCCATGGCGCTGCAGCCCTGTTTCGGTATACCAAAAATAAGATATGTTTTCGTTCCCGTCACTATAATCCTTGAGATTTGTTCCCATGGTGGTAAAAAACAGGTCGCTTAGCCGGTATTTAGTTGAAAACTCATATTCCGCGACCTCAGTGCCTGCTGTTTGTGACCGCAGCGGCACATTGAGAATTCGGGGGTCATAGCTCGCTTGAAAGAACCAGTGGTCATCGGGGGTCAACTCAATTTTGCCTAAACCGCCCAGATCCCGCCCGGTGTCCGGATCGAAGGAAACGGCGGCTGTCCCTTTCCAGCGCTCATTGAGGACCCATTGGTCCCCGACATAAACTTTCTGGGAGACAGTGTTTTTGGGATCCTGGCTGATCTCACGCCGGATATGTTCGGCAAAGAAAGTATGATGAAAATCGATCGGCTGGTCGAGCGAGTTTGAAAGATAAAATTCGTCTTCCCCGGGGAATTCGCGCGTATAATAAGCCCTCGACCTGAGCGCCCCGTTATTTTCAAGATCGAATTCTTCCCTGGTTTTTAAATACAAATTCATATCGGGATCAGTTTTTAGTGAGGACCGAAGAAGGTCCCGTGCTTGTTTCTTATGCTGCGTTGCATTGAGAGCATTGGCGTAGCCGTTGTTCGTTAAAGCGCGCGCGGGATCTTGTTTGTGGATTTTTTCAAATTCGCGAAGGGCCAGGCGGGGCCATCCGCGCCATAAATAAACCTGCGCCAAAAGACTTTGTAATTCGACATTATCCGGCTGGTCACTTAAACGTCGCAGCAAGTATTTCTGGGCTTCTCCCAGCTGTCCTTGTTCGATATAAAATTCGGCTTTAAGGAGTTGATATCGCACATTGTCGGGATGATCCGTCACCAGCATGGCAATATGTTCCTGGGCTTTTCGGTAATCTCCGGAAGCAAGAGTTGTTCTAATGAGCCCCAGCTGCGCGGTCTCATCGTGAGGATGGAGCGCTAAATATTTCTCATAAATGTCCTTCGCTTTCGCATAATCACGCAATTCCCGATACGCCCTGCCTACTTCAGGGAGGACATAATCCGGAAGTTTTAATTCCTTCTTTTGTTCATAAATCTCCGTTGCCCTGGACCACTGCTGTGCCCATGTCAGGATGACGATATAATCAGCAACAATCGTTGGGTCACGGGGTTGCTGTTGATAAACAGACTCGATTAAAGGGAGGGATTCTTTAATGTTCCCCTCACGAGAAAACTTGATAGCGGCTTGGTATTGGTCGGAAATAGAAGGAGGTTCTTCTGCCCAGCTAAAAGAGATTCTAGGCGGACTCATTTGATCGACGGTGAAGAACAAAACAAAGATCAAGCAGCCGTTCAAGAAAATGCCCACAGCCTTTCTTGCGGTCATTTTTTTAGAGGCGGCGATTTTCTTGTCCAGCTTCCGGCTGGCTCGCGAAGGGTGTTTTATCATTTAATGTAGGCGTGCCAATGCTTGAAGTGCGACAGGCGTTATTGGGCCACAAGGGAAGAAAAAGCGATCAAAGGCAGTATAACATGCCCAAAGTGGAAATGTTAGGGAAGGAAAATAAGATTTTGCAGGGCTGTATACTATACTGCTTCCCGGATGGAGCTATCCTCGAGAAACTGGATAGACTGGACAGGCCTATTGAGTAGAGATTTTGGCGGGAACGGGCACCGTTGGGCACCAAATCAATGTTGTTTAAGACGAACCATTTTGACCTTTTGATTAAACGCGACCTCTTGAAAAAGGTCAAAAAAACCGTCTCTTCCCAGGAAGCCAATACCTTTGGTATTCAGCTTGGTGGAGAACCCCGCCTGACAGTCGAATTTCCATGATTGTTCATTGATGATTACTTCAACCGTCACTTTATGGAAATATAGCGTCTCCTTACCACCAATCCCAAAGGTGGATATGTTCTTGCCTTCATAAATATCCAGCCCAATCGCCTTGCCAGTATTGGCAGGAAAAACGCAAAAATCAGCACCGGAATCAATAATGGCATCGAAATAAAATAACCGCTCTTTATTCTTATAAAATAAAGAAGTCTTTAAGATTGGAGCATGAATTGTCTTGGCTGGAGAATCACCCTGAGAAGGGATTTGAATTTTTTGATATGGAACAATAGTGTAGCTCAAAAGATAAATGCAGCCGTTGAAGAATCCGGGGATTTGACTAAATGGGGACAGGATTCACCTTTTCTGTGGGCCTTATTTAAGACAACTTGAAAACTTTTGCCCACTGTGACAACCTGACGATCATCCGACGATAAAGCGACCCATTGACCAGCAAATGGTTTAATCAACTGACCAACAGATTTTATTCTAGATTGCTTAGCCATTATTTTTATTATGCTCTTCCAATATTTTAAAACAAGAAAATTCAGAAAAGTTTTTCTGCGATATCAATTGTGCCACTATTCCCTCATCTAAACTTGGGCACCTAAGCTTTAAGGAAATAGTAGCAAAATTACAAACTATTGTAAAATAATATGTTTACAACACATAAAAATAAAGAAGTGGAGGTGCCGGGAATCGAACCCGAGTCCTTGGGTCACTGGCTATAAGCTTCTACATGCGTAGTCTATCTTTTGGTCTTACCCTAATTCCTCCGCTAGACAGGATCCTTAGGGCCAGCCTCTAAGGTCTTATTAAAAACGTCGAGACACTCGTTTTTAACCAGCCTGCTAGGGTCCTCTTGTCAAACCCGCAGGCGAGGCCCGCAAGAGGGCTTAGCTTATCGTAAAGCTAAGACTGGTGCAACCGGAGGAAGGATTGCAGCTGGCATAGGCAATGCCCATGCTTTAGCCACAATCTCCTCGGCTGCCGCTAACGTTTGATCGTTTGCGTTTATTGTGTGCCTGGATTGTTAACGGGGCCTACCAAGCTTCCCCGGCATGCCACCTATACCCTGCTAACTCAAGTCGAGACCGATCACCCCCATATTAAAAAGAGATAAAAGGATTTGCAGTGTATGGCTTTACTATGGAAAAGAACAAAGTAATTATATCCGATTTCTGGACGGGAGGCAAATGATAAATCAGCGCGGCTAACTTTTTAATTTGAGCTTTTCATTCCCCCAATAAAGGGGTACAATAAACTCATTATTCATTTGATCCTAAAAGAAAGAGGAGGGGAATTTCATGCGTCAGATCATTTTTATCGCGGTAGGATGTGCCTTCGTTTTCTCGCTCATTGGGTGTGAGACATTCAAAGGAATTGGCAAGGATATTGAGAATACGGGAAGAAATATCCAGGAAGGCCTGTCGAGAAACAAAGGCGGTAGTTAACGCTGGCTGGTCATGCCGGAGAAGATCTACAGGGTTGATGTCTGCATTGCCGGGGCCGGGCCAGCGGGGATGATTCTTGCGCTCTTGCTGGCCCACCAGGGCATCAAGGTCCTTGTCCTGGAATCCCAGCACGATTTCGAGCGCGAATACCGCGGTGAGGTCCTCATGCCGCGCTTCATCCAGATGATGCGCCAGATCGGGTTGTTGTCCTATCTTGAGAAATATCCCCACCTGAAATTAAAGAACTTCGAATTCCATTACAAAGACCGGATATTGACCAAGCTGGATTTTACGGGCATCTGTGCTGAAGCGCCGTATGCTCTTTGGATGCCGCAGACGGTCATGCTCAACGCCTTGCATGAAAAGGCCGCGGCGTATCCGAACTTCCAGCTGCTTTTCGGGGTGACGGCGCGTGGCGTGATCCGGGAAGGGGAAAAGGTCGTCGGCGTCATGGCCACGCGACGCGCGGAGCAATTCGAAGTGCGCGCCCGCGTGACGGTCGGCGCGGACGGGCGCGTTTCCGCGATACGCAAGACCGCGGAGTTCAAGATGGAATACGAAGATTACGATTTCGACGTGGCCTGGTTCACGGTCAAGCGACATGCGCAATTCGAGAATACTGTGCGGGCGTTTTTCACCCCCCGGCGGACTTATCTGGTTTTACCGAAATACCCGGATTTGTTCCAGTGCGGGATCCTGGTGGGCAAGGGAGAATTTTCCGAAATACGCGCGCAGGGGATCGACGCGATGAAACAGGAACTTTTGAACGCGCATCCTTCCCTGCATGATTTTGCCAGGCAGCTGACGGATTTTGAACCTTTCAGCATGCTGCAGGCGCGGGTGTCGTACGTCGCGCGTTGGGCCCAGGAAGGGTGCCTGTTGATCGGCGACGCGGCGCACACCTGCTCGCCGGCGGGCGCGATCGGTGTTTCGGTGGCGGCCGCGACGGCAATCGTCGCGGCGGATGTGATGATCAAAGGCTTTAAGCGCGGCGATCTTTCTCTGGCCACATTAAGTAAAGTCCAGATGCTGCGCGGTTCCGACGTCCAGCGCATCCAGACCATGCAAAACTTTTTTACCGCCGCGGCGTTCCTGAAATATCCGCGTCTGCGGCCGCTGGCGTTATTAAGCATATCCATCCTGGCGCGTACGGGAATCATGCCGAAATTCTTCCGCCGGATCGCCGTAATGGATGAACCCTTGCCCATTGACCCGGCGATCTCGTTGGAAAATCCCGCCGTTGTTTAACTTGACTTTCAATCCTTGCGCTGGCAAAATATCGCACTATGGAAATCGGGATTGTCGGATTACCTAACGTTGGAAAATCGACCCTGTTCAACGCCTTGACCGGCGCCGGAGCGGCCGCGGCCAACTTTCCGTTCACGACCATCGAACCGAACGTCGGCATCGTCCCTTTGGCCGACGAGCGTTTGAACGTCTTGGCGAAAATGAATGAAAGCCGTAGCATCGTTCCCTCAGGCATCCGGTTCGTGGATATTGCCGGGCTGGTCAAAGGCGCCAGTCAGGGCGAAGGATTGGGCAATAAATTCCTGGCTAACATCCGTTCGGTGGATGCCATCGCGCACGTGGTGCGTTGCTTTCGTGACGATGATGTCGTCAACGTTACCGGCGAGCTTGATCCCAAAGAAGCTATTGAGACAATTGAGACGGAACTTCTTCTGGCCGATATTCAGCAGGCGCAAAAGGCCATAGAGCGCGTCCAGAAGGCTGCCAAAGGCGGCGATGCCAAGGCCAAAGAAAGACTGGCCGCGCTGGAGGAGATCCTCAAGAATTTTGATCAGGCCAAACCCGCCCGCGCGCAAAAGATCGCCCCCGAAATCCTCAATGAGTTACAGTTTTTGACCGGCAAACCGGTTTTGTATGTGGTCAACACGGATGAAAAAGGCGCGGACCCGCAAATGCTCGCCGCCGTTGAGCGCCGAGCCAAAGAAGAAAACGCGGTCGTAGTAAGCCTTTGCGCCAAAATGGAATCCGAGATCCTGGAACTTCCGCCGGAGGAGCGGGCTTCCTATTATGATGACGCCGGGATCTCTTCGCCCGGGCTCGCGCGCCTCGCCGCGGCCGGCCGCGAATTGTTGGGACTCATCTGCTTTTTTACCGCCGGTGAAAAAGAGACCCGCGCGTGGTTCGTTTCCAAAGGCACCAAAGCCCCGCAGGCCGCGGGAAAGATCCATTCCGATATCGAGCGCGGATTCATCCGCGCGGAGATCTGCAAGTACGACGACTTCGTCAAACACGGCTCCTACGCCGCCCTTCAGGAGCGCGGCCTTCTCGCCATCGAAGGCAAAGAATACCTCATGCAGGAAGGCGACATCGCGCATTTTCGGTTTAGTGTCTAGCATCGACGCCGGGGTTGACAATATCGCCCCGACATGTTACACTTCTTTTCGTCATGAATAAGTTAATGAATCACAAAATGCACAGCTGTCCTGTTACGCTTTTTCCAGTTATTGCCTGGAGAAAGCAGGCCAGAGAAGGTGCGTTTTGAGTGTGATTCGTTAATTTAAGTAAATAATTTAGAATTCTTCAAAACCACCAACTCTTCAGGGAGTCTGGTGGTTTTTTTGTTTCCAGGCAGGTTGCCTGGGAACAACCCCTCCGCTTGCTTCGTTTCACTGCCGATAGGCAGGGAAAGCGAAGCAGGAGGGGTGAATGAGAAGGAAAGGAGGTGAATCGAATGAACAATAACGCCGTTGCCAATAATCAGCATAATGATGCTGTGGCCTACGACCGGGTGCTCAAGGCGACATCTTTGCTGTATCTTAAGGATGCGCTCTTGAACCAGCGTTACGAAGATTGCGCGGAGCTTATCCGCGCCGCCAAGAGCTTCGGCGCGCAGCCTGGCGAGATTGGCCGCATCATCGCTGAAGTTACCGGGGTGAACACCGGAGAAAATGGGGCGTACAGGACCAAAGGAAAAAAGCGGGTTTAACTTTCGGAGGAACTGACAATGCCTCATGCATGTCCATGACCCCGCTGTTTCTAAACAATTGAATAGAGACAGCGGGGTTTTTATTTGACATTCCCCTGCAGTCCGGCGAAAATACACCTCAGCCCGGGATCTGTTGAAGGTACCTATCCCTATGCCCCAAAATAACTCACGGGATCACTCCATGAGATTTAACCAAAGTAAACTGCCAGTCGTTGTCCTTGTCTTGGCTGTCTTATTAGTTACCCTAATGACCTTTTCCCCGGTATTGACCAGCGATTTTGTTAATTGGGATGACGAAACGATCCTTTTAAAGAACCCGCTGGTGAAATCACTAAGCGTTGACAATATTGTCCGTATTTTTCGTACGCCGATCATCAAGATTTATTCGCCCCTTGTAACATTATCCTTCGCTATCGAGTATCACTTTTTCAAATTTGACCCGTTTATTTATCATTTGGATAATCTGCTTTTGCATTTGGGGATACTGTTATTAATATTCTGGTTCACGGTCCAGCTCGGGTTGAATACGACAACAGCGTTGTTGTCTGCGTTGTTGTTTGGCATACACCCCATGCACGTCGAATCTGTTGCCTGGGTCACGGAACGCAAGGATGTGCTGTACGCTTTCTTTTATATGCTTTCTTTGAACTTTTATCTGAGATCTCTTGCCACAGGAAGGACCAAATTTTACGTCTTGGCCGCCTTGGCGGGGCTGCTCAGCATGCTTTCCAAACCAATGGCTTTAAGCCTTCCTTTGATTTTTTACTTATGTAATTGGTTCAGGGGGGACAAGTTCGACCGGGCCACTATCAGTAAGGGAATGTTCTTGTTCGTTTATATTATCCCTATTGCATGGTGGACTTATCGTTTGCAAAATTATCATTACGCAGCAAATTTTTATGACGAAGTATTAAAAACGATCTGGGTCTTCGTGTTTTACATCAGGAAATTTTTTATCCCGACTTCCTTGGGCATGTTTTATGAATTGCCCGGAAACCCTTCACTATGGAATGTGTCCTATCTGGGAGCCGTGTCGGCTTTGATCTTTTTGGCTGCCCTGATCTTTTATTTCCGGCGCAATAAAATTCTTGTCTTTGCGAATTTATTTTATATTTTTTCCATATTTTTTGCTTTAAGAAGAGTGCAGGAACACAGCCCGGGAGGTGCCCCATTTTACTCTATCGAGGACCGATGCATATATCTGCCAAGTCTGGGATATTGTATCCTTGTTGCATGGGCCCTAACTCGTATTTTAAGGTTTTACAGAGATAGATCTCGCTTCAAGGCGTTGTTTGTTTCTGTCATCATCGCGATTTTATTGGTCTGGCTGTCATTCGCGGCGTTTTTGCAATGCCGGAAATGGACGAACAGCATGATGTTGTGGGATTCGGTCATCGCGCACAATCCCGGCTCAGCCATCGCCTATAATAACAGAGGCACGCAACAGACAGCGGATGGATTGGCCTTGGATGATTATAATAAGGCGATCTCTCTTGACCCGCATTTCATTGAAGCGTATTTCAACAGGGCGGGAATTTTAAGCAGGATGGGGGATTATCGCGGAGCGATCGCGGATTATGCAAAATGTATCCAGGTGAACCCGCATGATGCTGAAGCATATTATTTGAGATCGCGGAACTATGAGATGCTTGGTGATGCCCCTAAAGCGTTGGCTGACGCCTCAAAAGCAAAATCCTTGGGGTTTAAAGTCGGTAGCGGGATATCGGGGGCCCCATAAATTCATTTGACTTCCAGCTCCCGGATCAGGAGAATACCGGGAGTAGTTTGCCAATCAACGTTATGGTCAAGTTTGAAAAAGAAAAATATATTGCCGCGCTGGCCATTACCGGCATTGCCCTGCACTTAATTCTGCGTTTTATTGTTCACACCTCATGGTCTGTCACTCAGCTTCCCTTATGGGTGGTTCTTGTCTTGGGTGGCGTTCCTCTTGTCTGGGACCTGTTGGTCAAACTTTTCAAGCGGGAATTCGGGTCTGATCTCCTAGCGGGCATATCGATCGTTACATCCGTTTTTTTGGACCAGTATCTGGCTGGGACGCTGGTCGTTTTGATGCTCTCCGGTGGTGAAGCTTTGGAAGGCTATGCCGTACGCCGCGCGTCGTCGGTGCTGGAAGCGCTGGCCAAACGTATGCCCAGCCGCGCGCATCGCAAAAATACTGATGGCATGGCGGATATTGCTGTCGACCAGATCCGGATCGATGATCTTCTGGTGATCTTGCCTCATGAGATCTGTCCCGTGGACGGTATCGTCATGGAAGGGCGGGGTATCATGGACGAGTCTTATCTGACCGGCGAGCCGTTCATGATCGCCAAAACGCCCGGTTCCCTGGTCCTTTCCGGCGCCATCAACAAGGACGTTTCTTTGACTATCCGCGCCAGCCGTTTGGCCGTCGATTCCCGGTACGCGAAGATCATGCAAGTGATGCGCGCTGCCGAAGAGAACCGCCCGCGCATCCGCCGGCTGGGTGATCAGTTGGGGGCGTTCTATACGCCGCTGGCGGTCGCAATCGCGGTGGTCGCATGGATCATTGCCGGCGACCCGATGCGGTTTCTGGCCGTTATGGTCATTGCCACGCCGTGCCCGCTTCTGATCGCGATTCCTGTGGCCATCATCGGGTCGATCTCGTTAAGCGCCAAGCGCGGCATTATCATTAAAGACCCGTCGGTCTTGGAGCAGATCGACCAGTGCGCGACCATGATCCTGGACAAGACCGGGACACTCACCTACGGGAAGCCGCGCTTGACCAATGTCCGCTCGTTCAATGGATTTATCCAGGAGGATGTGCTTCGCTCTGCTGCCAGTCTGGAAAAATATTCGCGTCATCCGCTCGCTGGAGCCATTGTAGAGGCGGCCGAACAGAAAGCATTGGATCTCGTTGAGGTCAACGATATCCGCGAGCCGGCGGGGCAAGGTTTAAGCGGCGTCATCGACGGACAGGAAGTGGTCATCACGAGCCGGAATAAGTTGCTGGCCCAGGGTAAAGGTGCCGGACTTGAAACGGTCCCGCAGATCGAAGGTTTGGAATGCGTGGTGACGGTGGGGGGAAGGTTGGCCGCGCATTTCCGGTTCCATGACGAGCCGCGCAAAGAGGGGAAGTCTTTTATTGACCATCTTAGTCCACGGCATAATTTCGCGAAGGTCATGATCGTCTCCGGGGACCGGGAATCGGAAGTGAGTTATCTGGCGCGAAAAGTGGGGATCGGTATTATCCATGCCGGCAAGAGCCCGGAGGAGAAGATCGATATTGTTCGTGACGAAACACGCAAGGCGAAGACGGTCTTTTTAGGCGACGGCATCAATGACGCGCCCGCGTTGACCGCGGCGACCGTGGGGATCGCCTTCGGGCAGAACAGCGACATCACCGCGGAGGCGGCCGGGGCGGTCATTATGGAAAGCTCGCTCGCGAAGGTCGATGAGCTGATGCACATCAGCCGCCGCATGCGCGCCATCGCGCTGCAGAGCGCGGTGGGTGGAATGGCGCTTTCCGTAGTTGGCATGATCGCCGCGGCGCTGGGGTTTTTGCCACCGGTCGCCGGCGCCATCACGCAGGAGATCATTGACATCTTTGCCGTGACGAACGCGTTGCGCGCGGCCGTCGCGCCAAAAGATCTGACGGATTTCTGAACTTGGAATGTAGAATAAGGGTTGCGTAAAGACCAATAAATGAATACAATTTGTTCTGTGTTTTGTCATTTTTAACCCCCAAACAAAAGGAGAAAGTAAAATGAAGAGTGAAAGAACATGGTTCGCAAGTATTATCCTGGCCGGAGGGTTGCTAGTGGCCGCCGCGACGGTTTCATTTGCCCAGAACCCCCTGGACGTAGCGCCTGATATGTATAAGTTAAAATTCGAAAATGAGCGTGTGCGGGTCATGGAAGTCACCTTCGCCCCTGGCGCGAGCATTGCCATGCATTCGCATCCGGACCATTTCGTCCATGTCGCTTCAGGTGGAAAATTAGCGTTAAGTTACCCGGATGGCACGAGCAAAGAGCTTGAGGCCAAGGCCGGAGAGATCCTTTGGATAGACGCTGAGAGCCATGCCGCTAAAAATCTCGGTGATACTGAAGTGAAACTTCTTGTGGTGGAAGTGAAATAACCGAAGAAGCAATAATTTTGCAAAGTCACCAAGTCGCCACGTCACAAAGTCACCTGTGACGGGTGACTTGGTGACCTTGTGACTAAGGTCTAGTGGTTTTTCCTATGCGATTGAAGTGGCCCTTCATTGCAGTTGCAGTGATCCTTTTGGCCGTGCCGCCGGCTTGCGCTCAGGCGGTCTATGACGCGCACACGACGGTGGAGCTGGTCAGCGGCGTGGACGCGGTCGTTCCGGGGTCGCCGTTCGAGCTTGCCGTACGGATGAAGACAGATCCCGGCTGGCACGTGTACTGGAAAAATTCCGGTGATTCCGGTCTGCCGGTGAACATCCGTTGGGACCTGCCGGAAGGGTTCGCGGCCAGCAATATCCATTGGCCGATACCGGAGCGCCTGGAAGAAGCGGACCTTACGACCTACGGATATACCCAAGGGGTTTTTCTTATCAGTCATATAGTTCCGCCGGTAATAGGCGCGGCGAACGTTGTAAATATTAAAGCGCGTGTCGAGTGGCTGGCGTGCGAGCGGATCTGTGTGCCGGGCAAGGCTGATCTGCTGTTGAATCTCCCGGTCGGCGAAGCCGTCTCGCCCAGCGTCTGGGCCCATGAGTTAAAGCAAACGCGTGACCGCTGGCCGCAGCCGAATCCCTGGCCGGTCGATGCTTTTGATAATGGTCAAGCTTTGGGAGTGAACATCGGTGTTCCCGCCGCTGAACAATCCGCGATCACCTCATTTGAATTTTTCCCCGACCGCAATGATCTCATCGCCCATTCCGCCAAACAGATGTTGCGAACGACCGGCCGCGGCCTGGAACTGACCATCCCGAAGTCGACGATCCAGAGCGGCAAAGTCGGTTCCTTGTCAGGCATTCTGGTCGTACGTGACGCTCAAGGGAAACGGCGCGCCTTTGAGGTAGCGGTGGATAAAGTGGCGCAACTTGCTGAGCCCCGTCTTTCCCAAGGTCCAATAGATGCAACCTTGCCCGAGGTATCATTCTGGCTGGCGTGCCTGTTCGCCTTCTTCGGCGGGCTTATCCTTAATTTGATGCCTTGTGTCTTGCCGGTTTTATCCGTTAAAGTGCTTTCGTTCATTGAGCACGCGGATGAGCGCAAAAGAACGTTTCTTTCCGGCGCGGCTTTTACGCTGGGCGTTCTTGTGTCCTGCTGGGTGCTCGCCGGTCTTTTGATCTTTTTGAAAGCGATCGGCCGGCAGATCGGCTGGGGATTCCAGTTCCAATCCCCGGGATTTATCATCAGCATGTCTTTGGTACTGTTTTTGTTCGCTTTGAATTTGTGGGGTGTTTTTGAGATCGGATATATCGCGCCCCAGCTTGCCGGCGTTATTAACCGGCGGCATAAATACGTGAAGGCTTTTTTCTCCGGAGTTTTAGCCATGATACTGGCTACGCCGTGTACCGTTCCGCTTATGGGCACAGCCATCAGTTTTGCCATCACACAAAGCGCGGCGGTGAATATTCTGGTTTTCACGTTCCTGGGACTTGGGATGTCGCTGCCGTATATGTTGTTGTCCGTGTTCCCGCAAGCTTTGAAATTCGTTCCCCGGCCCGGGCCGTGGATGAGTGTTTTCAAAAAAGTCCTGGCTCTTTTCCTGGTCGGGACCGTTATTTGGCTGGTCTGGATCTTAAGTTTTCTGGCGCAGCCGGTCACGCTCGCGTCGCTGGGCGTCGGATTTCTGCTGATGGCCGCCGGCGCCTGGATCTTGGGCCGCGAACAAATCCGCGGCAGAAGTTCCTGGTTCCACGTGCTGGCCATAATCCTTCTTATCGTCAGTGCGGCGGTGCCTTTGGCGCGCGTCAGGATGAATGAAATGAGAATTGTCAGCAACGCGCCGTCAACTGCCCCCTGGGCCATCCAATGGTTAGACTATTCTCCGGAATTGATGCAGGAATTGGCTCAGGAAGGCAAGACGGTTTTTCTGGATTTTACCGCGAAATGGTGTTTGAGCTGCCAGGCCAACGAGCGTGTGGCTTTGCACAAGAAAGAGGTCGCGGACAAATTCCGGGAACTCGGCGTGGTGGCGGTCAAGGCTGACTGGACGCGCTTTGACGCGCGGATCACCCGCGCTTTGGCCGGGCTTGGAAAAAACAGCATTCCCGTTTACGTGATCTATTACGGAGAAGGTCACCGGAACATGAAGGTCTTGCCGGAGATCCTCACGCCGGCGATGGTGCTGGAGGCGCTGGAAACAGTGAAATAGCGTATCTTGTATCTCGTCGTTCGTATCTCGTGGAATGCGAAATACGAAATACGGGCGACGAGATACGAAATCAGAAAGGAGCATTAAAATGTTCAGAAAATTCAAAATTATTTTGTCAGGGGCCGCCTTGGCCGCGGTCGTTTTTAATCCCGCGTTCGCGCAGGTGGAAAACGGCAAGGCCGCGCCGAATTTTACGCTTAAAGACAGTTACGGCAACGATGTGTCGCTTTCCCAATTCCAGGGGAAGTATGTGGTTTTGGAATGGCTCAATCACGACTGTCCGTTCGTCGTGAAGCATTACAGCAGCGGTAACATGCAGAATTTGCAGAAGACCTACACAGGCAAAGGCGTTACCTGGTTTTCGGTCCTGTCTTCGGCGCCGGGCAAGGAAGGGTATTATGAGGCCGCGGACGTCAACCGGCTTAATACGGAAAAGAGGGGAGCCGCGACGGCGCTGCTTCTTGATCCGGCCGGGACGGTGGGAAAATTATATGGCGCGCAAACGACCCCGCATATGTACATCATCGATCCCAAGGGTATTTTGGTTTACCAGGGGGCCATTGACGATATCCGCAGCACGAACCCGGATGACGTCGCCAAGGCCAGGAATTACGTCAGCGCCGCGCTGGATGAAGCGATGGCCGGCAAGCCGGTGAGCACGCCGTCTACGAAATCCTACGGCTGTTCGGTGAAGTATTAGATTCTGCTGTTTTTATCCCTGAATGGGATCAGGGGAGAATTTGAAGTCTTCCCTAGATTCTTCTTGGGCAGCTTGGTAATATCAGTAAGGTGATACACTTCCACAGAATATGCAAGAGGAAAGATCGAAGATGAGAAAAAAGGTCAGCCGCGTTAAAAGAAACCCCGCATCAGCCAGGTCGATCCAAAGGCCAGCGACCGGCCATTTATTGTCAGAATTCATGGAGAATATTCCAGACTGGATATATTTCAAGGAAAAAACCGGTAAATTCATTTTCGTGAACAAGGCCTTTGCCAGCGCCTTGAAGATGGACCCCCAAAAAATTGTCAGAAAAACCGATTCGGCGTTCTCATTTAAGATGGCCGAAGTGCTCGCCGGTGATGAACATGTCCTGGAAACAGGGGAGCCGGTCATTGACAAAGTAAAGAAGATCGACCACCCGCACAGCGGTGAACATTATATCTCGATAACCAAGGTCCCCCGGCGCGATGGACAAGGCAGGATCGTCGGGCTGATCAGCGTCGTGAAAGATGTTACCAAATGGATGCATTATGAACACCAGAAAGAAGAAAGACGGCATAAAGAAAAGAAGCTGGAGATGCTGGAGGACTTAAACCGGATCCGGACCGAATTCGTTTCCGCCGTATCCCATGAATTGCGCACACCTTTAGCCGTTATCAACCAGCTGCTTCTGCTCATTTATGACGAGACGGCCGGCCCGGTTAATGACAAGCAAAGGGAGATCCTGGTCAAGGTCAGGCAGAATATCGACCGCCAGACGAACATTATCAATAAGATGCTGGATATTTCCCGGATCGAGGGCAAAGAGCTTATGCTCCGCTACTCTTTGGTCAACATCAATGACCTGCTCATGGATTCCAAAGAATTCTTCCAGGAAATGGCCGCTGAGAAGAAGATCAAGCTGGATTATTCCCTCCCCGAGGGCGATGTCAGTCTTTTTATCGATGCCGAACGGGTCATACAAGTCGTCAGCAATCTGATCAATAATGCTATTAAATTCACCGGAGAGAACGGACAGATCACCGTGGAAGTGAGTGTTTTAAGAGATAAGGTCAGGGTCGGCGTTAAAGACACCGGGATCGGTATAGCTAAAGAGGATCTCTCGAGAGTATTTGATAAATTTGTGCAGGTTTCGGCCGATGAGGCGGGCCGAAAGCAGGGCATTGGGCTGGGGCTTACCATCGTCAAAGAACTGGTCGAAAAGCATGGCGGCGAGATATGGATCGAATCAAAAGTCGGTGAGGGAAGTAAATTTTATTTTACGTTGCCCCGTTTTTACACGGCGAACATATTAAGCAAGCATATGAAGGACAAAATAAACAAATTGCTGGAAGGCAGCGGTTCAGTGCATTTGATCAATCTTCTGATCGTCAATTGGGAGGCGTTCAAGAAAAGGATCGACATGGGGCCCGTCAAATTATTTAAAGAATTGCAAGAGATCGCGGAACAGGTATATAAACAATTGTTCCCGTCAAAAGACGGCAAACAAAAGATCATCCTGACGGACATGCAGGAGGGCAAGTACAGCATTATCTTCCCCCAGGCGACAGACAAGAAAGTGATGGTTTTTTGCGAACTGCTTAAGGAAAGGACAAAAAGTTATTTTATCAAGAATGAGATCGAAAATGTTTTTATCGCGCTGGGGATGTTATATTATTCCGTTCCGCACCATCTCGAGGACGGAAGAGAACACGTCTCCAACCTCAAGATCAAGGAGATGTATATCGGCGCCGAAATGCGGCGTTCCAAAAGGATCAATTATAAGACCGAAATCGAAGTCATAGTTTCTGAAACGGAAAAACAGATATCCGAAACTGTAGACCTGTCTTTGCACGGGGTTTGTTTTATAAGCCGGGAGCCTCTTAAGACAGATGCCAAAGTCACGGTTTCTGTCGAGTTGTTGAAAAAGGGCAAAAAGATCGTGGCTAAGGGGCGGGTCGCCTGGTTATCGAAGCTCGAGCGTCAGCCCAGAGATATCTCTGATAAATACAAGATCGGGGTGCAGTTCACTCATATGAGCGAAGAAGACCACAAGGTCCTTGTCAGCGAGTTGAGATTGTATTATGAATAATAAAAAGAAGATACTGCTCGTTGATGATGAGCAAGATATGGTATATGCCGTAAAAATGCAATTAGAGGCAGATGGTTTCCAGGTTTTGACAGCCCCTGACGGACAGGAAGGTTTGGACAAGGCCCGGAAAGAGAGCCCGGATCTGGTCATCCTGGACCTGATGCTACCCAAGATCGACGGTTATAAGGTCTGCCGCATGCTGAAGTTCGATGAGAAATACAAGAAGATCCCGATTATCATATACACGGCCCGGGCCCAGGCAGTCGATGAAAAACTGGGTTATGAGGTGGGGGCCGACGCCTATATGACCAAACCCTTTGACCCCAAGAAACTTTTGGCCAAGATCAATGAATTGCTAAACCGCCGTGAAGCATAAGAGAATGATGGCGGGAGACTGGATTTGGGATGGATAGCAGCGTTAATATACGCCGGGAACGCGAGACGGTTGACCTTTTATTGAAGGAGGGGTTGATTGATGAGGAAAAGATCGCAAAAGCAAGAGAAGAAACCAAGCGCACCGGCTTGAGCCTGGCAAGCGCGCTGGAGAAACTCGGATATATCGCGTATGAAGATATCATCAAGGTGCAGGCCACCGCTTTGGGCCTGCCGTATATGGACCTCAGTGATTATATCGTGGATGCCAAGCTGGTGGAGTTGATCCCGGTCGAGATCGCTAAAAAGTATAAAGCGGTCCCTCTTTTCAAGATCAGCAATACCCTGACCGTTGGGATGGCCGACCCAAAGGACATCGAGGCCATCGACAATATCCGCCGGATCAGCAAGGTGGACATGGTCGAGCCGGTTCTGGTCTCGGAGCGGGGGGTCCAGAAGGTGATCGACTCTTATTATGGCGCCGGAGAAACGGTCGAAGCGATCGTCAAGTCCATTGACGAAAAAAAAGTGCTTCCCAAAGGAGGCAAGGTTTTTGGGAAGTCCCTGGATGACACGCCGGTCATTGATCTGATCAATATCATGTTCGCGCAGGCGGTCAAAGACAGGGTTTCCGATATCCATCTCGAACCGACCGATGAAACTTTAAGAGTGCGCTTTCGTGTCGACGGATTGTTGCGGGAAGTGACCGTTATCCCCAAGGTCCTGCAGAGCGCCATTATTTCCCGGATCAAGATCCTGGCGAAAATGGATATCGCCGAAAGTCGCAAGTCGCAGGACGGCCGGATCCGGCTCAAGCTGGAGAACAAGGACCTGGACATCCGTGTTTCGACTTTCCCGACGCTGTATGGGGAGAATGTTGTCATGAGGCTTCTGGACAAGACTTCCGTGTTGTTGGGGCTCAAGGAAGTCGGCATGCTGGAGAACGACCTGAAGCTTTTTGAGAAGGTCATCCGGCGGCCCAACGGGATCATCCTTGTCACCGGCCCGACGGGCAGCGGAAAGACTTCCACGCTTTACGCCGCTTTGACCGTCATTAATTCGATCGAAAAGAATATTGTTACGATTGAAGACCCTATCGAATATGAACTGCCCCTGATCAGGCAGACCCAGGTCAATCTTTTGGCCGGCATCAGTTTCGCTAACGGTCTCCGAGGTATGTTAAGACAAGACCCGGATGTCATTATGGTCGGAGAGATACGGGACAAGGAAACGGCGGATGTGGCCATCCAGGCGGCGTTGACAGGGCACCTGGTTTTCTCCACTCTTCACACGAATGACGCGGCGTCCGCCTTGACACGCTTGATCGACATGGGAGTAGAACCGTTCCTGGCATCCAGTTCGGTGATCGCTATCTTGGCCCAGCGGCTGGTAAGGTTGATATGCGATAAATGCAAAGAGCCCTATTCTCCCGCGGCGGATGTCCTGAAAGACCTGAATTTGCCGACGGACGCGCGGTTCTTCCGCGGAAAAGGATGCCCAAAATGCAACAATACCGGATTAAAGGGCAGAACAGGGATATTTGAGCTGTTGGTCATTACGGAAGAGATAAGAAGTTTGATCGATGAAAAGAAGTCAGCGGATGAGATCGGCAAAAAAGCGCGGGAGCTGGGCATGAGGACATTGCGCGACGACGGACTTTTCAAGGCCAAAGAAGGTTTAACGACGCTTGAGGAAGTCTTGCGCGTTACGGAAGTGGAGTAGGTTTTCAGACAGTTAGATCAACTTGAGGGTACCGATATTGGCGAATTACGAATATAAGGCGAGAGACAAATCCGGCAAGCTTGTCCAGGGTGTCATGGAAGCTGACTCGGAAACGGCTGTTGCTGACAAGCTTGAGAAGACCGGATATGTCACCATCGCCGTCGTCCCGGCCCGGGCGAAGCGACAATTGAATAATCTGTTCGATAAATATCAGCGCGTTAAATTTTCCGACCTGAACATATTTACCCGCCTTCTTTTTACTTTGAGCAAAGCGGGCCTGCCCATCCTCTCCAGCCTTAACGCGATCCGGACCCAAACTGAAAGCGTGGTCCTTAAAGACGTCATTGGTCAGATCATGCGCGATGTTGAGGGCGGGGCGAAATTATCCGGAGCGCTGGAAAAACATCCGCGTGTTTTTGACGTTTTGTATGTCAATATGATCAAGGCGGGAGAGGCATCCGGAAAACTTACCGCGGCTTTAGAAAGGCTTATCACGTTAGGCGAGCGCGAAGAAGTCACCCGCATGCACATCAAGGCCGCCATGCGTTATCCGCTCATTGTCGTCGGCGCAATGGTCACCGGGTTTTTGTTCCTGGTTACCCTGGTCGTCCCGCGTTTTGAAAAATTGTATAACAAATTTACGACGGAACTGCCCTTGCCGACCCGGGTGCTTCTGGGCATCCATCATGTCATCACGCATTATTGGTGGGCCATTTTGCTTGGGGCGGGGCTGGCGGTTTTCTTGTTCTTTAAATTTATCCGCAGTGAAAAAGGACGGCGGGGATGGGACGATTTCAAGTTGAAGCTGCCCATTGTGGGGCCGTTGCTCCTGAAATTGACGATGTCCAGGTTCTGTCGCATTACGGGGACCTTGCTGGCCAGCGGTGTCCCTATACTGCAGATCCTGGACCTTGGCTCTGAAAGCGCGGGGAATGTCATTGTTTCCAGCAGTATTGACAATATCAAAAAGAGCGTTAATGAAGGCAAGGGCATGCTGGAGCCGATGAAGGCCAGCGGTTTATTTCCTCCCGTTGTTGTCCAGATGGTTTCCGCGGGAGAAGAGACGGGGGAGCTGGAGAGCCTGTTGCTGCATGTTTCTGATTATTACGATTCGCAGATCGACTACACGATCAAAAATCTTGTCGCGCTGATCGAGCCCGTATTGATCCTGGTCATGGGAATCGTGGTGGCGTTCATGGCTTTGGGGATCTTTATGCCGATGTGGAATTTGATGAGCCTTTTTAGAAAAGGATGATTTTCGCGGAGCAGTAAAAATCAACAAAATGATATGAAAATTAACGCCCTATGATCTATAATATGAATCAATCAGGGACAAGTACAAAATAATCTTAAGGAGGGAATGTTATGCAAATGAAAAATAAAGGGTTTACGTTGATAGAATTGATCATGGTCATCGTTATTTTGGGTATCCTGGCTGCCGTAGCCATCCCGAGATTTCAGGATTTAGCGGGAGACGCTAATGCCTCTGCGGAACAGGGGGTGGTGGGCGGCGTGAGGGCGGGTATAGCAACGTTACACGCTTTCAACACTGCCAATAATATTGCTCCGGCTTATCCTGCCACTTTGGATGCGGCGGCCAATGGAGCCTGTACCACGGTCAACGCCTGCTTTACAACTGTCCTGGCGCAGGGCGGCATTACCGCTGATTGGTCAAAGGCCGGCTTAGTTTATACCGGACCCGATGGAGGTACGTACACTTATGCGCCGGCTACGGGATCATTTCAATAATACCCGGTTAAGTTAGCCCTTCGACTACGCTCAGGGCTGGTGGTGAGCGAAGTCGAACCATTAGGTTGAATGGATCGCTTCTCGTCTCTGCCAACCCTTTGACCCGCGCAAAGGGTTGGCAGTATGTTTTTCAAAGTGAAATGACCGTTGACCGAAACTCGTCATATAAAAATTTCCCGTCTGAACAATAAAGGTTTTACCCTCGCCACCTCCATTGTCCTGCTTGTTTTTGCCTCCACCGCGGTCTTGAGCGTGACCACGTTTATCGTTGAGCGGCTTTCCCAGGCCGAAATGAAACATGCCACGACAAACGCCCTTTACCTTGCCCAGGCGGGGATCAACCAGGCCCTGTATTCTTACCGAACGACCGGCGCGAACGCTTACTTCACGCCAGGGACAACGACCATTCCGGAAGGATCGTTCACCCTGGGAGGAACGACGGGTTCAGGTTTTGATTCTGATCTTTTGATGGTGGATACTAACACTGGCAGCTGGTCGACCACCACGTACGATACCATAGCCGTAAGAAGCGAAACAACCGGGGGTGGCACGACCTCTGGAAACATTATTGCCACTAAGCCCGCCTCGGTTTCTGACAATGACTATCTTGTCTGTATTATTGGCAAAAAAGCTACGACCATCGGTGCTACCATTACCCCGCCATTAGGCTGGACGACTGGTGATCAACTTGGTACGACGACACAAAATGATGTTTATGGTGGAATTTTTTATAGGATAGTATCCTTTGCCGCCGGCGAGCCGGCCACGTATACATTTGCTTCAACTGGCACAAGTCAAACATACGCATATTGGATTGGATCGCTTTCCGGTATTGATCAAACAACTCCCGAAGATGTCAGTTTTTCCACTGGAACAGGGCAATGGGCAAATTCGCAGAACGATCAAACGCCTAATCTTCCTTCCGTCACAACGGTTACTCCCGGAGCGTTTGCCTTGGGCGCGTGGGCAGTCAACGCAGATACGGCAACGACACAACCCGGAAGTCCTTGGGCTAACAGAACGGATGATGCTTATCCGGCAACGGGATCGGCGACTACAAAGATGTTGAACGTCATGTCTCGGACACTGGCTACCGCTGGAACAGCGACGGGAACGGCTAACCTTAGCGGGGTTGCCAGTGGTCAGGAAACCCAGACCGGGACATTTGTTTTCCGGCCCGCGACTGTTGAACGCCAGCTGAATTATGGGCGCATTAAAAGCGTGATCGATCCGGGCACCCGGACGCTCACGATCACCCAAATGGCGGTTACCTGGACGACAGCCAGCCGTAATTTACAGCAGATCTGGATCAACGGGATCCAGCGCTGGAGCGGGAGCGCGACCTCGGGATCAACAATCAACATAAATGATGTTTCCGACATTAATCCCACAGGGGCAACTGACAATAGACTGCTTTTTGATGCCGATATGCAAACAGGCGCGCTCGCTCTGACCGTCACGTATTATTTGTCGGACAATTCTACGCGGACGGTCACTCTTTGGCCGAATGCCAATAATTTTCGTTTTACGGTCAAGGCCTCGGGAAAAAAGGCGGGTTCGATCCTATACAGAACGATCGAGGCAGAGTATAATGCCACTACCAGCAGAATCGTGGACCATCGTGAGATTAACACCCAAATGCAATGATTTTTTATCAGAACGGGGATTCTCCCTCGTTGAGCTCATCATGACCATTGTGGTGGTCAGCGCCGTGGCTGTTCCTTTGTCGCTGCTGGTCAGCCAGCATCTGGAAAGCCTTGAGCAGTCGCAGGACTATACCGCGGCGGTCAATTTAGCGCGACGGGAAATGGAAAAGGTCAACAATCTGATCTATGGCAATATCATAAGTGCCAGTTTTTCTCCTTATTCAGGAACGAATTATGACGTGACCAGGACGGTGACTTACGTCCAGGGGAATGACGCCGCGGCTGAGAGCATGAAGAAGATTGTCGTGGAGGTCAGGCCGGCAGGCGGCACCGATGTCCTGGCCAGTTTGGTCACGTATATTACAAAAAATGTCGCCTATGGGATATAAGATCAAGAGAGGGTTTACTTTAATCGAACTGATCATGGTTATGGTCATCATCACCGTGATCGCATCGGCCGGGTCCTTTCTTATGACGTATCTGGTGCGCAGTTCGGTCTTTGTTCCCAGCCAGCTGAACATGGACATGCTCGCCGCCGACGCTTTGGATATTATGATCGAGGGGGACAGCCAGGCCAAGGGATTGCGTGCCAGCAGGAATATAACCAATATTCAATCCAACGAGGTCACCTTTAATAACCAGGACAACCAGTCCATACGCTACTACCTGGCCGGTAATAAACTTTATCGTTCGATTAACGGCGGGGCGGACGCGCTGATCCCTTATTACATCCCCGCGACCGGAGTAACGGTAGCCGGAAAAGACGGGACTTTATTCACCTACTTTGATGGCAGTGAGGCGACAACGGCCGTCGCGGACAATGTCCGCCGCATCGAAACAGCCCTGATCGCCACCTCAGGATCAGGCCTGGCGGATGACTGGGAGGGCCGGTCAGAACAAAGCTCTTCCATTGCCGTCAAGAAATTTCAGTGATATGAAAATAAATTTCAGTGACATAAAAATTATTTTTAATTCAACGTTTAAGAACGCGAAGCTGGAATTCCTGGCGTCTTTTGGCCGGAAGCCACAAAAGTTTTTGGCCATTGATTTCAGCCAGGCGATGACCGAGATCGTTTATGTCGAGTCGCTGGGCAACGGCTTCAAGTTATTGGCGTATGACATACAGAAAAATTCCGCGGCGGGGAAAGAGAACAAGACGGCCACCGTTGATTTTATCAAGGCCTTCATTGAGAAAAATTCCGTCGCGGGGAAAAATGTCATGGTCAGCATCTCGGACGCCGACCCGGTCGTTATCAAGTTTTTGGCACTGCCGTTCATCCCGGAGAAAGAGATCCTTAGCGCGGCCAAATGGAAGTTGAAAGACGATGTTCCCTTTGACCTGGAGCAAAGCGCGGTCGCCTGGCAGGTCGTGGGCGATCATGTCGACAGCGAAGGCGTCAAGAGCAGAGGGATGATCTTTGTCGTCGTGATGAAAGAGACCCTGGACCGGTATTTGTCCATTATTGACCAGTGCCGTCTTGAGCCGCTGGGGATAACGAGCAGTTCTTTCAATTACGCCAGTCTGCTGCAGCGCGCGGCGCAGATCTCCAAAGTGGCCGCCGTCCTAGACGTTGATTATAAAGGCTCCACACTGAGCATTTATTCCGGCAACAAACTGAACTTTGTCAGAAGACTGCCGATCTCCTGGGAAAAACTTACCCAGTCATTGACCGAGGTCATTGTTTCCGGTGAAGGGAAGATCGAACTTTCTTACGATGAGGCGCAAGCCATCGGAAGCACCTTCGGCATCCCCGAAGATGAAAACCAGATCGTTCAGGACAAAGTCCAGGCGACGCATATCATATCTTTGCTGCGGCCGCTTCTGGAAACCCTGGTGAGAGACCTGAAATTCTCATTCCAGTATTTTGCGTCGAATTTCAATTCTGAAGGGCCAGGTGCCCTATATCTGACGGGCGGGGGATCGAATTTAAAGAACCTGGACAAATATCTGAGCAAGGCTTTGGGCCTTGAGGTGTCTTACTTGTCGTTGCCGGAGTGTGTCGACGCGCGGATATTAGAGGAAGGGAATCGGGACCAGAGCGGCCGCAACAAGATCAGCAATATTTTGGGCGCCGCCCTCAGCGATCCCCGCGCGATCAACCTTCTCCCGCCGGAGATCATGGCCCGCAGGGCCGAGGGCATCGAAAGGGCGGTATTGCGGCTTTTCGGGATAGCGGCCGGCGCGGCCTTTTTATTCTTATTGTCCAGCGTGCAGTTCCAGGTCGGGGATTATAAAAACAGAGTAAAAAATGCGCAGACCCATTTAAGGACAATAGAGGAGATCAATGTCTTAAAGGGAAAGATCCTGGCAAGGGAAGACCTGGTCACGAAGATCCAGGAAGGCCGGGTCCCGGCGGCGGGGGTCCTGAAGGTCCTTGGCGCGTCAGTATCGGCGGAAATCGTCTTGAATGAACTGTCCTTTGACCAGGCAAAGCATGCCTTGCGGTTAAAAGGGGTCATTCCGGCGGAGGAAGATTCCGCGCAAAAAATATTGATCGATTTTATGCAACAGCTTGAACTTTCTCCGTTTTTCACGGAGGTCAGCCTAGTTTCATCCCAGAGAATGGAGGCAAGCCAGGAATTTGAGGTCCTTGGGGAAGTAGCCCATTGACCCGGTAAGGGGCCAGGTCCACCAATGAACACCATGACGCCAGCTCAAAAAAAGATCATCATTGTCAGCGCTGCCGCCGTAATGATAGTGGCCCTGCTGGGCCTTTTTGTTTATTTACCGGCGGTGCGGAAGATCAGCCTGTTAAAAAGCGAGCTGTCCGGCATTGAAGGCCAGATAGAGCAGATAGAGTCTAATGTGGGCCAGGGTCATTCTATCGCCGAGGGGATCGAGGCATTAAATAATAAGTATCGCGCGCTAGTCGCCAAATTCCCCGTTAAAGAAGAAGAGGCGCTGGGGCTGCTTTCTGAGTTCGCGAAAAAATGTAATATAACGGTCGTTGCCATTAAATCACAGCCTAGGGTTGAATTCCTTGACGTGAAGGACCAAAAAGTCGAGGTCGAAGGGAAGGTCGGCCAGATATTACCTGTTTCCATTGAAGTAAAAAGCAATTATACTGATTTGGGTAAGTATCTGGAGATGCTGGGAGAATCTTTGCCGGCCTATGTCACTGTTGAAGAGTTGAAGATATATAAAGAATCCGGCGGGAGCCCGGATTTGAGGGTTACAATGGAGCTTAACCTGTATTTGCTGGCCTGACGATGGAAAAGAAAGATAAAATACAACTTGGCATCACAGGTGTTCTGGTCATTGTTTTGTTATTTTTCTTAATGCGTGCTTTTGAAAAAAAGAAGCGGCCTGCCCCGGTTAAGGCCAAAGAGGTTGCGACAAGTCAAGGCGTGAAAGACCCGGGTCTGTATGCGCGGCTGGAACAGGAAATAAAGAAAATGGATTTTAAAAGGGATCCGTTCTCTCAGCCATCTTCTGCGGACCAGGGCGGGCCTCAAGCGTTGCATTTAAGCGGTATCCTCTGGGATGAAACCAACCCCACCGCTATCATTAATGACGAGATCGTGGCCGTTGGCGGTGAGATCAATGGCAAGAGGGTTGTTGAGATCAAGAGGGATAAAGTTATCCTGGAAGCTGATGGGCAGACCACAGAGCTTGGTTTAGAGTAGGGAATACAGCTCGGCGTTTTCTACGAATGTGTTGACAATAATAGGGAAATGTTTTAAATTATTGTCATCTTTATGGACATAAATTTCTTTTAATATCAAAGATGAGCGATCCCGGCGGATTGCTCTTTTTTTGTGAAAAAAAATCCCCCACAATCCGGTTTCCAGAAATTCTTACCCGCGCTTACCGTTGTTCCTTTCCTTGTAACCTCTTTTGTTTCCGTTGTTTTTACCTCTGGTCTTTACGCCGCCAGTAAGGCCGAGAAGATCATTGCCCCATGGGGCGTATCGGCACGTTCCTTAGGAAAAGAAAATCCGCAAAAGATCGAGACCGCTCCCGGTCGTGCCGCGATCTTGCCCAAGAATCTTCAGGGCAAAGGCGGACAGGCCTTGTCGCAAGGTTCTTTTGCCACCGGCATCGACTCCGGTGCCGCGTGGGAACAATGGGGTGGAGTTGCGTATCCGACCTATGACCATCTGGGTGGGTTTAAGCAGGTCATCCACGCGCCGAGCCTGACCCCGCGCGATCTTTCTTCCTACAATGTCGAACCCAACGACGACACGATCATTCTGGACCAGAAGATGACCAGGCTGGTTACGGACATTCTGGGGAACGTGCGCGAGGTCCAGAAAAAGGCCGATGTCGTGCCCGCGCCGGTGGTCAACGGCATGACGGGTTCCGTTGACGGGATGTACGCCGCCGCGGACCGGATGTACGCAGATATCGACGGCATGTACGCGGAGATCGGCAAGCTCCAGGGCGCGCTGGACAACAATTACAAACAATTCGAGCAGATGGGGGATGCGACCCCGGAGGCAACCGCGCAGTTTAACGGCGCTTCGGAGGCCATGGCCGAGCGCGTGGCCGCGATGGGCCGGGCGGTCGGTAATATGGCCGGCCAGGGCGAATCCGGATTGCAGGAGCTCGGTGGCATGCTTGCCGCGCTCGATCACATGGACAAAGACGGCGCCGCCGCCATCCAATACGCCGACCAGATGCAGAGCCACCTGGATATGGCCACACAGCAGTATAAGGCCATCGATTCGGCATTGAAACAGCGCGAACTTCTTGCTTATCCCTCCGCCGACGCACAAGGGTATTTCAATGAGCAGAAAAATTATTTAAGGTCATTAAAGACACATATTCAGAGCAAAGAATTAAATCAGCTCGGCGGCTCGCGCGAATATCTTACAGCCGCGCAAAGTTATCTACAAAAAGTCCTCGCCGACCTGCGCATGACACAGGCCAATCTCCAGAAGGAAGAAGATTATTTCCGCGAGGCCAAGGTCGGCGGTGATCAGGGGGGAACGGACATCCAGCCCGCTGAAATGGCGGCGGATGTTTGTGCCGGCGCCGAGGTCAAGGGTTTAAGTTCCCTAAAAGATTGCGCGAAATCCTGTCGTAAGCCATGCCGGTGGAAAGAGAAAGTCGGCAACACGGATTGTTACGAATGTCCTTCGGGTTCGCCGGATTCTTGCAATGACGTCGGCGCCTGGCCAGCGGACCACCCCTGGTGCCAGCCCGGCGGTGTCTGCCATTCCAATCCGATGATGTACTGTGTGCCGTTTGGCGCGGTCGGACCGCAGGGCGAGAAGCTCCAATGCACCAACTGCAAACAGCGTCAGGACATGTGCTGGCAAAAAGTCGGCGGCGGCATGACGTACACCAACTGCAAGCAGGGTTGCTGGGGCGGCAAATGCGTTTTTAAGGGTAAGTACCAGGAATTTGAGTGGGACGGCAGCCCGGAATGGATCCATTGTTATGAATGCAAGATGCCACCGCCACCGCCGACCTGCGAAGAGCTTGGCTGGGGATATGACTGGAAGTCCGATTGCGAGAAAGATTGTCCTGAGCCCGGCGTGTGCGAAGAGAAAACAATGCCGCCGAAAAAAGCCCCGCCGAAACCGCCCGTGCCTCCGGGTGGCGGCGCTCCGGGCGCTCCCGGTGGTGGTCAAGATGGCCAAGGTGGTGGTGGTGCGCCAGGTGGCCAAGGTGGTGGCGCCGCAGGCGGCGGCACCGGTGCCGCTGGTGGCGGTGTCACGGAAGGCCCTGACGGGAAGAAACCGAATCCACCAGGTACGCCGGAACAACCCACCGGTGGCGGCGGTGGTTCCATAGCTGGCGGAAAAGAACCTCCTTCAACAGGTGGCCAACCGTCGACAGATGCAGGTGCCGGTCAAGGGCCGCAAAAGCCTAACCAACCCGGCACGACCGCGCCTAATCCACCGGAAAAACCGAAAGCGCAAAAACCCGAGATCACCGACGGCACTCCACCTGAACCTCCGGACAATCCGGACATCCGTTATTTGCGCACGCGTATCGCGCAGACCGCGGAACGGATCAAGGACCGCGAAGAGATCGTTAACGATCCACGCGAGGGCGACGGCACCAGGACCGAAGCGGCTTCGCAGCTGGAAGCTTATAAAAAGGAAATGGAGCGTCTTAAAGAGAAGTTAAAGGAAGAAGAAGATAAAGAGCGCGAACGCATCCGTAAGGCCGCCGAAGAAAAAGCGAAGATGGAAGCGGCCCAGAAGGAACGCGAGCGCACCCGTACTCGCTGGCCTGATCCGCAAGTCGAGATGCAGAAGATCCGGCTTCGGGAATTAAAGGAATCCCTCGACCGGCTCAAGACCCGCGCGCAGGAAATCAAAGACATGCTTGCCGGCCGCAAGGAACATATCGACCGGTTGAATCACGATATCGATCTTTTGGAACGCGAGATCCAGCATCATAAAGATACCGCCGCGCGGGATTCCGATCACGCTACCCGCGCTAAAGAGAGGGTTCCGGAACTTGAAAAAGAACTCGCGCGCAAGAAAGCCCTGCGCGACGAATTGGCCAAGAAGTTGCAGGAGGCACAGAAGCAGCATGTTGCCGAACTGGATAAGTTAAAGAGAGAATATTTAAAGAAGCTCTATGCCGCCGATGAAACTGTCCGGCGCCGGGAAGAGACCAAGCGTATCGACGAGTTCTTCGATAAAACGATCGAGCTCGAGCACGTCAAGGCGAGCCGTGACGAGCGCAACCGCGCCTTTGAAGAAAAATTCAAGGACATGGAAAGCAAGATCGCCGACGCGAAAGCGAAAGGCGATACGGACACCGCTGAAAAACTCCAGGAGCAACTGGATAATATGAAACGCGGCAAAGCAGATTGGGACCGGCAGTACGAGACCCAGATCAAAAGCCTCGAAGACCAGCTTTACGAAATGGGCTATCACCGTAATTTTGACGACGGAGTCGGCCCGACGAGCAGGGAACACCTGGCGGATAAGCTCAATGAATACGGCAAGATCATGGACAACGAGATCGCCGCCACCGAGAAGAGGATCAATGAGCTCGAAGGGGGCTCGACCATGACCCGCGAGCAGGGTGAAGAGGCCGCTCAGCTAAGAGCCCGGTTGGACGCGTTACGGGCCAGCCGCGAAGGGATCACGGAGAAACAGAACGTCCTTAAGAGCGGTTATAAACTGCCAGAGGACATTGCGGAAAATATCCAGAATTCGACGGAACGTTACGCGGAAGGATCCAAAAACGTTGGGGCTGATAAATCTTTCGCCCGGCTGTTCGCGGAATCGCTCGCCGAGGAGGCTGTGCATAACATGAACCCGCTGGTCGCGGCCAAGAAGTCGGTTGCTTTCGGCTGGGGCATGGTCAAGGGTGTCGGCACGGCGGTCAAAGGGTTGGCGGATCTGGGTTACGAGGCGTTGGATACCGAAGGTGAACTGCTCGCGTTCTATCTGGGATTTGAAGACGGCGGCATTTTCGGGACGGAGAATCTTGACGCTATCAACGGCGCTTTAAGCACGATCGGTAATAACACGAATTTTGACGGTATCATCAAGGCGGTCGTGGCTGTGGGCGGCGCCCTTGATGCCAAATTAAAAGAATTGGAAAAAAGCGGCGACATCGACTGGGCGACCTCGGAATTCGGCGGCGAGGTGGCCGGAGAGTTTGTTGTCGGCGACGCGGTCATCGCCGGGGCCGTGGGCAAAGCCTCAACGCTCGTTCGCGGAGTGGACAAGGCTGCCGACGTGGCCAAAGCGGTTGATGTTGTTGAGGACGCCGCGGACGCCATGCGCAAGGTCGGAAAAGTCGCCGACGATCTCCCGACGGGAAGCGTGGCGTCAAAAGTGGACGATCTTCCTCCGGGAAGCCGTCCGCACGAAACACCACCCAAGCGAGGGCCTCCAGAAGCTCGTCCCTTTGACAATACCAAGCCGCTTCCTACCAACACCAGACCGCCCACCAAGCTTACTGACGATGCCCTGGAGGCGATCGAAAAGAACCAGGGTTTCAAAAAGGAACACGCCCAGCGCATGAATGAATTTGCCCAGGAAACCGACACCTATCTTTTGGTGCGCGACGGTAACCCCGACAGCGTGAAATTTTTCGATGATCCCGACATGATGGCCAAACCGATGAGTTCCAAAGCCAAGACGGCCAAAGTCGGGCCTGACCGCGGACTGGTCGTCAACCCGAGCCACCCGGCGCAATCCAAGTATTGGGATGACGCCATTGAAGCGGCGAGAAAATCCGGCAATACCGAAGAATTGGCGTGGCTGGAGAAGAACCGGCAAAAGGCCGTGGAGACCTGGAATCATTACGCGATGGACATGCTCCATAATAATTATCAGGTCAACCCTAAAACGGGTGTGGTGGAATACGTCGAGGTTCTCCCCGACGGAAGCACTAAAACATGGAAAGGTATTCACGGAGATTATGATCTGCATGGCGCGTATCGCAAGGGACCCGACGGGGCCATGGAAAATGTTTCGTTCGGGTCAGGGCAGAAGTTTGATTCAAATGGATTTGATGTCGAGGGGACAGCGCTGCGCCAGCAACTTAATGACAAGCTGACCGGAGGCAAAAAAGATTTCATTCAGCACGGCGGCCAGGATGACTGGGTGCCTGACCCGCATAAAGTTCCGAACAAGCCGCCGGATCCGCCGGTCACGGTGTTTTTCCCGGACGGCCGTCCGCCGGTCAAGCTCAAGAATGCCGCGGAAATGAAAACATTTTATGAAGGCGAAATGGGCGTCAAATGGCCTTACCCGGACCCGGTGAAGAAATGAACCTTCCGCGCTTCATTGCCGTGGTGAAGGTTCATTTCTCCGAAGCTCAAGGCAAAAGCGCTTGAGCGAAGGAGAATAAAAAGTATCCGCCGGACCCTCAGGATCTGGCGATGTTGGATTAATAAATGAAGGAGATAATAAATGATAATAAATATTCTTATGATTTATGGCGTTTTAATGCTCGGCGGCGGGATCATGGGTTTTGTGAAGGTCCAGAGCGTGATGTCGCTGGTCATGGGTATTGTATCGAGTATTTTGATCTTCCTCGGCGTTTGGCAATTTAAACAGGGGAATTCCTCAAGCGCTTTTTTGATTGTTATTCCAACCACACTTGTTCTTTTAATCGTCTTTTTAATGCGTTTTCTTAAGACAGGCAGCTTTATGCCTTCGGGGATGTTGTTGGTCCTAAGCTTGGTTGTTCTTATTTTGTCGGTACAAGCATATTTTAGATCGAAGACTAATTCTAAATAAATGACAAAGCGGTTTATTTTTTCAATGCTGGTGTTTTTAATGCTGTCTGCTCCTGTCGTTGAGGCGGGCAAGAAGCCTGCGCCGCCGGGGCCCAGTGTCGCTGACCAGCAGGCTTTTACCGAAAGGTATTGGCAGGCGGTCGACAGTGGAGACCTCGGGTTCGGGCAGTTTGCCAATGACGTCACCAACCACGGCACACTCGATGAAGTGCATATGCTGGATAATTTGAAAAAGGGCAAAGCCGCCGACGGCGCCGAGCGCAAAGGTTTTCGCGGCGACCCCAATGACCCGGGGCCGCAGGACTGGTCGGATTATACTGTGGAAACGGACAAAGATGGCAATGTTACCGGGATCGTGGACAAAGACCACTATCAGAAAGACGCCAACGGCGACGGGCAGGTCACGGACAAAGAGGCCCAGGATTACGAAGCCAAAAGGGCCGATGAATTCATGGACAAAGACGGCGACGGCAAAGTCTCCGACCAGGAAAAGAAGGACGCCGCCAAAGAAATGGACACAAATAAGGACGGCCAGGTGGATGAGGCGGAGCGTGAGGAGTGGAACGATAACAAGGCCAAAGAAAAAGAGATCAAGGATAATGGCGGGAATCCTCCCGGTGAGACCGAGCCCATTCCCGACTGGGACGATGATCCGCACGATGGTAAGCCGGACGCGGATTTCGAGCGCGATTGCTGGCAGTGCAAAAAGGGTGAATTGTACGAATGCGTCGACGGCGCGCCGGGCCCCTGCGACAGCCATGCCTGCGACCAGGAAGAAAAATGCGTCGAGCATGAAGAGACCCACGGCGGCAAGCCGTACACCTGTCATAACTGCATCCCGCAGGAAACGATCGTTCAGTTCTGTGAAGATAAAGGATACTCTTCCGATCCGGCCTGTGGTGGCGGGTGTCCGCGTATCCTTTGCGTCCCTGTTGACGTTGATATTAACACCGGAAAGATCGTTCCCACCATGCAGACCCGTGAGCGCGGCTCGACGCAAAAATGTTACGTCTGCATGAAGCCGAAAACCATCGAGATCACCTGGGTCATTATTATCGTTGAAACGCCTTACGGCCGGTTCGTTCTGGATAAAGGCGCCACCGGCAAACATTTCAAACCGTCATCGGTCATGGCGCTCGCCAAAGCCGATGAGTCGGGAATGATCCAAAATACCTTCGGACAAATGAAACAGGCGTCGGATTTTCTGGGAAGTTTTAACGTCGGCATGGGTTTGCCGGGGTTGGCGGGCATAGGTAAGGTCAGCATGGACCAGATGACGAGCCTTTTGACCTCGGGATTGAACAGCGCTGGTGGTTACGGGATGGATTGTTTCGGTAATGTCGTCGACGCGGCCACCGCGGACGCGCCGCCGGCCGATGCACCGGATACCAAGGCATCTAAAAAAGAAAAAAAGAAACAAAAACAAGAAAGCGTCAGCGAAGAACATCTTAAGGGGGCGGATAAAAACGGTAATCCGGCCGTCTCGGGTCCGATCGTCGCTTGCGGCGAAGAAGACGGTAATAAGGTTTTAAAAATTTACAGCGCCGGCGGCGCGCTGGTGGACACCATCACTCAACAGGCGCTGAAGCTCAATCCCGGTATTATCCTGGAGAAGATGGGGATCGCCCAGGAGTGGAGCGACATGTTCATCCAGAAAAGCGGCATCGATTTCGCCGGTTACATCGAGAAGTTCACCGGGCTGCCGATCAAACAAATTCAATCCACTGCCGCGCAGGTCGCGCAGATCAAGGGACAGGCGGACCAGCTTATCGATAAGAAGAAAAAGAAAAAAGCCAAGGCGGAAGAACCGCCACCCATTGTGCCTAATGATCCGCTTTTCGACGAGGGTCCGGGCAAACAAAAGAAAAAAATGCTCGGTATCTTGGGCAGCAGTAAAGCGCCGCCGGCAAATCCGATGGGGTCGCTGATCAAAACAGGGCTTGAGGCCATCGAAGCCAATAAGGCTGAAGAGATCGACCTCAAAGATCAATGGGGCATCCAGAAAGTCGGTTTCACGCAGTGGGACGATCCCAATTCGGCGTGGAACGTCGTTGACGCGAACCAGAAGAACATCGTGGTCGCCGTCGTTGATTCGGGCCTCGACATGACGCATCCGGACGGCCCGCAGTATATCTGGAAAAATCCGAAAGAAGTTGCCGATAACGGCGTCGATGACGACAAAAACGGTTTTGTCGACGATATCAACGGCTGGAATTTTGTGGATGACAATCATGATCTTACGGATGTTCGCGGCCACGGCACGTTCGTCACCGGTATTATCGCCGCGAAATACAATAACGGCATCGGCATCGCGGGGATCAATCCCGGCGCGGTCATTATGCCGGTCAAGGTTGCGGATGAAGAAGGCGAGACCAACAGTTTCGCGATCTATCGCGGGATCAATTACGCCGTTGATCATGGCGCCAAGGTCATCAATGTCAGCTTGGGCGGACGGACGATCTCCAAACTTGAACAGCAGGCCGTGGAGCGCGCGCACGCGATGGGGGCTTTGGTTGTGATCGCTTCTGGTAACGGTAACGAAAATATCGTGACCTTCGGGCCGTCATCGTCCAAGCACGCTCTCTCTGTCGGGCAGATCGATTATGTCGGCACGCGTTCGACCGTTTCCAACTGGGGGCCGAATCTGGGATTGGTCGCCCCGGGCGAACAGATCTATTCACTGTGCTCGAAAGACAACAAGCACGTCCTGCCGTCTATCCGTCAGAGCGGATATTACAAGCAGAACGGGACGTCGTTCTCAACGCCGATGGTCGCCGCGACCGCGTCGTTGATTTGGGCGAAGAACCCGAATTTAACGAACCGGCAGGTGGCTGACATTATTTTGGCCACGGCCACGGATATGGGCGATACCGGCTGGGACGGGATGACCGGCGCCGGGCTTTTGAACGCTTCCGCGGCGCTGCGTTCCGAGGAGAGCAAAGACCTTGCCATCATGTTCACGAACTTGCGCGTCAACCGTGATAATCGTGACAAAGTCGTTTCGGTCGACGTTTATGGCACAGTGCGCGGCCAATTCAAGGAATATACCGTTGAAGCCGGCAAGGGCAAGAATGCTTCAAGGTTCGCGGCTGTCTCCGGGCCTTACAATGGAGAAGCCGATTATCAACATATCGCCCGTCTGAATGTCCAGGACGTCTTGCGCGGGGCCGATGATTGGATCCTGCGGATCAAAGTAATCGACGCGAACGGCAAAGAACACATCGCCTCCACGCCGTTTACCTTGCCGAAATGAATTTTTCTTCCACTGAGTCGATAGCAGAACGAAACCGTATCATCGACGCTCATCGTCAGTTGATCCTGGAGATCCGTGAACTTGAGCCACAGATCAGCAAACTTTCAGCCGTCTCCGACCCGCGCTGGAGGGAACTGGAACAAAAACGCAGCGCGCTGGTCAAGGGGATCGAGCCTCTGGTTGAAAAATATTGGGACTGGGTACCGGCGGTGAAATTAAGCCGCTGTCCATTCTGTCAGGAGGATCTGTCGCGCTTGTTCGACCTTGTCGATCTTGCCGGGTTCTGGTGGATGGACCGGACACAACGCCCGCGGACGGAGCCGTCGTGCTGCGAACATTTCTGCCTGCTTCTGGGCGCGGTTAATTTTAACGGCCTGCCTCCCAAGGGCGGCCTTTTTGAATGCCGGCCCGGGCCGGACATGCCTTTTGTCATTTCACGAATTTTGGAAATGCCGACGATGACGGCGGTCGTGTCGCGCGTCCCCCTGCAATGCGGTTACAGCGCGTATCCGGTCGTTTATTTTTCCCGGACTCCGCCCAAGACAAGGTCGTTGACCCAATCCTGGGCGCAAAAAGAATATCGGTTCATGCTGGAGGACGGGCGCTGTGGTTGGGATATTGTGGATAATCTTTATGACTATGACCTCACGCCGTGGATCAGGCAGGGGAAGCTGGGATGGTTCCACGAAGGAACGTTGAGTGCTCAAGGCGCGTCGCCGGAAGCGTATCCATTCAAAGACCTCCAAGGCACGGCCAGAGAGCAGATCCTTATAGATGATGAGCTCAGGTTTTCTTTCAAAAGGATACTATGAATAACAGCTCGATGTCGTTATTGATCTTTGTTCTTTCTTATGTCTTTTTTGTTCTGTTCCCGGCAAAAAGGATGATCTTTGCCATTGGGGCAAGTTTGTTGATCGTATTGACCGGTGTGCTCACCTGGCAGGAAGCTCTTGTGGCGGTCAACTGGAATGTCATGGGAATATTTGTCGGCACTTTATTTGTCGCTGATATCTTCTTGGACAGCCGGATGCCCGCTTATATCGCCGAATCGATCGTTAACCGGACCAAGACGATCGCCTGGGCTATCCTGGCCTTGTGCGCGCTGACCGGGATCCTTTCGATGTTCATTGAGAATGTCGCGACGGTCCTGATCATGGCGCCGATCGCGTTATCTTTGGCGAAGAAATTAAAGATCGACCCGCGCAACATGATGATCGCGATCGCCATCGCCAGCAATCTCCAGGGAGCGGCTACCTTGATAGGAGACCCTCCGAGCATGCTTTTAGGCGGGTTCGCTAAAATGAACTTCTGGGATTTCTTTTTCTATAAAGGACGCCCCAGCATCTTTTTTGCCATACAAGCCGGGGCCCTGGCATCTTTTGTTGTTTTATATCTTTTATTTAAAAAGTATCACCAGGAAACAGGACAGATAAATACTGAAAAGATCGTATCGTTGGTCCCGACGTTTACTCTGGTGGCTTTGATTGTCGCGCTGGCGGCCTCGTCTTTTATTGATAAAGAATTTTCTTATATGGCGGGGATGATTTGCATGGTTTTTGGCGCTGTTTCGCTCGCGTGGGACAAGTTTATCCACAAGCATCCCGTGCGCGCGACTTTAAGATCACTGGATTGGGACACGACTTTTTTTCTGGTCGGGATATTCATTATTGTGGGCGGCCTGACCCGTAACGGATGGATCGAATCCGCCGCTGCTTATCTGTCTGATTCCGTTGGAGGGAATATTTTCCTGGCCTATACCGTCCTGGTCTTTGTCTCGGTCCTGCTGTCGGCTTTTATCGACAATGTTCCTTATTTAGCGGCGATGCTTCCGGTGGCCATGGGTATGGCGGACAGATTTTCCATCGAACCGCAACTGTTCTTGTTCGGATTACTGATCGGGGCGTGTTTGGGAGGGAATATCACGCCCATCGGGGCGTCCGCGAATATTGTCGCCTGCGGTTTGCTCAAGAAAGAGGGATACGAAGTTTCGTTCCGGGAATTTGTCAAGATCGGCCTTCCTTATACTATCTTGGCAACTTTGGCGGCCTATATTTTTATCTGGTTGGTGTGGGCCTAAATCCTCATTGACAAGGGGCCTCAATGTGCGTATTCTCAATAAAGTATGTATTTGAATATTGGTCATTTAAACATCTAAAAGGGAGTTTTTGTGGAAAATCAAGGGTATAGTTTTTACGGGCTGGGGATCGCGCCCAGGATCATCGATATCATCAACGATTTGAAATTCAAGCATGCTACGCCTATCCAGCACCAGGCGATCCCTCTGGCACTGGAAGGCAAGGACGTCATGGGCATCGCCCAGACAGGGACGGGGAAGACCATGGCCTTTGCTATCCCGACGGTGCAGAAGCTTTCCCAGGGTAAAGACGGACGCGCGCTGGTTTTGGTCCCTACACGTGAGCTCGCGATCCAGGTCGAAGAAAGTTTTTTCAAGATCGGCCGGCCGTTTGCGATCAAGACGGCGATTTTGATCGGCGGTGACCCCATTAAGAATCAGTTGCGCGCTTTGGCCCAGCATCCGCGGGTCCTGATCGCGACACCGGGGCGCTTGCTCGACTTGATGGAACAGCGCAAGGTGAACTTAAACGATATCCGTGTCCTTATCCTCGATGAGGCCGACCGTATGTTCGAAATGGGCTTTTCCGATCAGATCGAAATGATCCTAAGGTCCGTTCCCAAAGACCGCCAGACCCTGCTTTTTTCGGCGACGATGCCATCGACCATTCTCACCGTCGTGCGCAGCCATATGCGCATGCCGGTCTCTGTTGAGATCGCCCGTTCCGGCACCACCGCCGAGCATGTCACGCATGAATTGTTTATTATCCAGAATGAAATGAAAAGAGTCCTTTTGGGGAAATTGCTCTCGCAGTTTCGCGGGTCGGTCTTGTTGTTCTGCCGGACCAAGATGGGCGCGCGCAAAATTTCCGCCGCGTTGCGTGCCCAGGGTCACCGGGCCGCCGAGATTCATTCCGACCGCTCGTTGTCCCAGAGGAGAGAAGCTTTGGAAGGATTTAAGAGAGGGAAATACCGCGTGCTGGTTGCCACCGACATCGCCGCCCGCGGCATCGATGTCAAGGGCATCGAGCTCGTTATAAATTATGATATCCCGGACGATGTCGAGAATTATGTGCACCGCATCGGGCGCACCGGGCGCGCCGGATGCCCGGGCCACGCGATCTCTTTTGCCACCTCCGACCAGAAAGAAGAAGTGGCCAGTATTGAACGGCTTATCAAGGCGTCTTTGCCGGTCTCCAGCCACCCTGAGGTGCCGTCGGCCCAGTTCTCGCAGGTCCAGTCGCGCGGCGGTTCCTGGACCAATAAAAGATTCTCTCGTCGCGGTGGGGGATATCGAAGGCGATAAAAAGAAAGGCCGTAGTAAAATTACGGTTTTTGAGACCTTTCGTTTCCCGAGGCTTTTTCTTCGAAAAAAGAGCTTCGGGAATTTTTTTAGCACTGTTTTTTCTGAAAAAATTAAGATTAATTTGCGAAAAGATCGTTGTTTGATATAGAATGCAGTTCATGTGGTGCGTGGTCGTTGATCATTTTTATTCATGCCGTAGCCTATGAATTCCTCAAGGGTTTTTGAACCAAAACTTGTCAGCGTTTTGCGGGAAGGATATTCCTGGTCGGCGTTCGGACGTGATCTTGTCGCCGGGATTGTGGTCGGGTGCGTGGCCTTACCTTTGGCCATCGCCTTTGCCATCGCCTCCGGCGTCAAACCCGAGCAGGGCCTGTACACTGCGGTCATCGCCGGGTTTATCGTTTCGGCCTTAAGCGGCAGCCGTGTGCAGATCGGTGGGCCGACGGGCGCTTTTATCGTCATCATTTATGGTATCGTGACGCAGTACGGCTACGAAGGTCTGGCGGTCGCGACCCTTATGGCGGGGGTCATTCTTGTTTTGATGGGGCTGGCCCGTCTGGGACGGGTGATCGAATACATCCCGTATCCGGTCACTATTGGCTTTACCAGCGGGATCGCCATCATCATTTTTACGTCGCAGTTTAAAGATCTTTTGGGACTCGCGGGACCGATCTTGCCCGCTGATTTCGTCGGGAAGGTCAGGGTGATCGCCGAGCAACTGTCCACCATTAATTTTTGGGCGGTGGGGATCAGCGTTCTGACCGTCTTATTGATCGTATTCTGGTCGCGGTTCGTGCGATGGATCCCCGGATCCATTGTCGCGATCGTCCTGACCGCCATCATCGTGGAAGTTTTTCATCTGCCTGTTGAAACGGTGGCAACCCGTTTCGGTGAAGTGCCGCACGCCTTCCCGCGATTCGCCTTACCGGTCGTCGAGCCGCAAATGGTCATTGAACTTCTTAAGCCGGCAACGGCGATCGCGTTTTTGGCGGGTATCGAGTCACTGCTCTCCGCGGTCGTAGCCGACGGGATGACGGGGTTCCGCCACCGGCCGAACATGGAGCTCGTCGCGCAAGGAGCGGCGAACATTGGATCCGTGCTTTTCGGAGGTATCCCGGCGACCGGAGCGATCGCCCGCACGGCCACGAACATCAAAAACGGCGGACGCACACCGGTAGCGGGGATCATTCACGCCCTGACGCTTTTGGTCATCATACTGGCCTTTGCCAAGTGGGCGGGGCTGATCCCGATGGCGGCGCTCGCCGGTATTTTGGTGGCGGTCGCCTACAACATGAGCGAATGGCAGGTGTTCGTTAAGCTGTTCCGCAGTCCCAAGAGTGACATCCTGGTCTTGCTGGCCACGTTTTTCCTGACGATTTTTGTCGATCTGGTCGCTGCCATCGAGATCGGCGTTGTGCTGGCGGCATTGTTGTTCATGCGGCGCATGATCCTGGTCACGGAGATCGGGTTTACTGACCGTAAGGATGAAATCGCGGAAGAGGACGGCGCGACGGGGGAATCGGTGACGCATGTTCCTGCCGGCGTTGAGGTCTTTGAAATCAATGGCCCTTTTTTCTTCGGCGCGGCCGACCGGTTCAAGACCATCCTTCGTGATGTCCAGCGCAAGTACAAGGTGTTGATCCTGCGCATGAAGCACGTGCCTGTCATGGACGCGACGGGATTGCGGGCGCTCGAGGACGTTTTCACCAAAAGCCGCCGGGAAGGTACGATCGTTATTCTCTCCGAGGTCAATGCCCAACCCAGGCGGGTGATCCGTTCCGCGGGGCTGGACAAGCAGATCGGCCTTGAAAACATGCAGCCCAGTTTTGAGGAGGCCATTAAAAGGGCTCAACGACTTCTTGAATCGGGATCATCCGGGATGAAGCGTTAGCCGTGTTATCAGATCATGGATGCCCAATCGAAAAAGAAAAGTTTGCAGGTATCCCTTTATAAGGGGATCTTCGGGGTCCTGACGACGGGTTTCACGCAGGAATTCTTCACGCCATTCATCCTTTTTCTGGGGGCCGGCGCGCGGCATGTCGGGATCCTTAGCGGCGCGATCAATATGGTTTCCGCGTGCGCTCAGCTTTTCAGCGCGGAGATGGTGGAAAAGTTCAGGTCGCGCAAGAAAATGGTCAGCGTCTTTATCCTCGTGCAGCTGGCGGCGCTGTTGACCATTGTCATCTTGACTTTTATTGGAAAAATGCATTACTGGACGTTCATCGTTCTGGCCGTTATGTTCGTCACGGCGGGTACGGTGTTCCATCCGGCGTGGCTGAGTTTTTTGTGTGACCTGGTGGGAGATGACAAACGCGGGGCATACTTCGGATGGCGCAGCCGGAATCTGGGGCTTTTGGGTGTGGCGGGTATGGTCACCGGAGGGATCATTCTGCACAGCATGGAACAGCGAAATCTTTTGTACGGTTTTTGCCTGCTCTTTGGCCTGGGGTTCATTATGCGGATGTTCTCGTTTTTGTCCCTGCAACGGATGCAGGAACCGCCATTGACCTACAACAAGGAAGATGTTTTCACTTTTTTGCAGTTTTTTCTGCGTCTGAAAAAGAGCAATTTCGCGAAGTTCGTCCTGTTCGTGGCCGCGATGAACTTTTCCGTCAACCTGGCCGCGCCGTATTTCGCCGTTTTCATGCTGCGGGAACTGTCCTTTGATTATCTGACCTATTCGGCGATCACGTTCATCGCGCCGTTGACGTTATTTTTGTCGGTGCGCCGCTGGGGCCAGCACGCGGACAAGGTGGGCAGCCTCAAGGTCTTGCAGTTGACCGCCAAATGTTTTCCGTTGATCCCGCTTTTGTGGATTGTCAGCCAGACGCCGTGGTATCTGCTGATGGTGGAGACTTTCTCGGGGTTTTTGTGGGCGGGGTTCAATTTGTGCGCCGCGAATTTCATCTATGACGCGGCCAGCCCGCAGAAACGCACCCGCTGTATCGCTTATTTTAACGTCGTCAACGGTTTCGCGCTTTCCTGCGGCGCGTTGCTGGGAGGATTCATCGTCAAACATTTGCCGCCGCTATTCGGCCACAAGGTCCTGATGTTGTTTTTTATTTCCGCGGTGTTGCGCCTTGCCGTGGCCTGGACCATGCCGCGGATGATCAAGGAGGTGCGGCATGTTGAGCGCGTCAGCAGTCTTGATCTGTTCTTCAGCATGATCCGCCTGCGTTCGATCCCCGGCAATGACCGCAACAGTTTACGTAACGCCCAAACTTGAGATCGGCAGCACCTAGGAAGGATGTTGACACGCCGCCTTTTTGGGGTATACTTAATTGTTTTTTAAGGTGAGTTGATTTATGAATATCCAAGCGATGAACACGGAAACCTTCGAAATATCCCAGAATAAAGTCATCATCAAGCTGCAGGAGCGCATTTGCGAAACGCCGGGAGAGATCCTCGCCAGTCCGTTGTTCCGCGCGATCCTCGAACGCGCCATCGACAAGCTTGTGAAAAGGAATTCTTTTCTTTTGGGTGTCTTTGACCGCCGTCCGGTCACCGACGAGACCATCAGTCTTTTTATCAAGACGCTGGAAACCCTGGTCCATACGCCGACGCATTCCATCGAAAAGATCGTTCCCGGCGGCCAACAGCTCCTCAAGGATCCGGCCCTTTTCAATGAATTCATCGAACATGTTTACAATTACTGGAGAAGCTTTGACCGGTTCCTTATCGCTAACGATAACGGCCAGGCCTGGGACCAGAAACCCTACCGGACATTTAATTCCACGATCGGGCAGCTGACGGGTTTGGTCCGCGGGATGTATCGCGACATCCAGGAAAACGTCACAGGTATTCACCCGCGCATTTACCGGCAGGTGGCCGCCGGCGCGGAGGTGTCTTCCATTACCGCGATCAAAGAAGTTCCTTTTCCCGCGTCCGCCTATAAAAAACTCAACGCGGTGCCTGTTATCCGCCAGATCCTGATCTATCCGCCCTTGATCCTCAACCCGCCGATGAACAAGCGCACGGGAAAATTCGAAAGAATACAGAAGAACCCTCTGGAGCTTTTTGACCTTAAGGCGGGGGAATGGCTCTGTTATCCGGCGAAGGTCGGGTCGCTGATCATCCTGATCTATTTTCATAACCGTTTTGCCGAACTGGGACATTCGTTGTGCAACCTTTTTGAGATGGCCGAAGATGACGACTTGGCCCACAAGCCCGACGCGGTGTACGCCTTTGGCGTCCCCGACGGTATTTTAAATGAGTTTGGGTCTTTCCCGACCGTGTTTTATGACGATGAGAAAAACGGCATCATGGTGGGCGCGGTCCCGGGACGTGATGAGTTCGGCTATTTCGGTTACCTTAAAAAGATGGTTTTGACGTTGCATAATATCATCATGATGAAGAAGGGGAAGCTTCCTTATCACGGGGCGTTTGTCCGCATTCGTCTTAAGGGTGGTTTAGATAAGACGATCCTTTTTATCGGCGATACGGGGGCGGGAAAGTCCGAAACGCTCGAAGCCCTGCGTAATTTGGGAGAAACGGTCATCGAGGACCTGATCGTGATCGCTGACGACATGGGGTCGCTTGAGATGTCATCCTCTGGCGTGATCGGCTACGGCACGGAGATCGGGGCTTTTTTGCGGCTTGATGATCTGCCGCCCGGCTACGCCCTGGGCCAGATCGACCGTGCCATTATCATGAGCCCCAACCAGGTCAACGCCCGGATCATCCTGCCGGTGACGACGTTCCAGAACGTGATCAAAGGCCACCCGGTCGATTTTATCTTATACGCCAATAATTATGAGGATATCGACGAAGACCACCCTCTGATCGAATTTTTTGCGAGCCCCGAGCAAGCCCTGGGCGTTTTCCGCGAAGGGACCGTCATGAGTAAGGGGACGACCACCACGACCGGCATCGTGCACTCCTATTTCGCCAACGTTTTCGGCCCGCCGCAATACAAAGAGGTCCACGAAGCCTTGGCCCAGAAATTTTTTCAGGCCTTCTTTAAACAAGGTATTCATGTGGGGCAGATCCGCACGCGTTTGGGATTGGCCGGGTGGGAACGGCAGGGCCCTCATGAAGCCTCTCAGGCACTATTGAAAGCTATTCAGCAAAATCCGCGCTGATTTTCCGCATTTATTTGTACAATTACGCCCCCTTAGCTTAACGGATAAAGCACGAGCCTCCGGAGCTTGGGATAGAAGTTCGATTCTTCTAGGGGGCAGTGACTTGCGCAAGACAGTTTCCGGATATCCGGTTACCCGGGTATCCGGATACCCGGGAACAGCAGGTATTCCTAATTTATGTCTTCACGCGTCATCACCCACATCGACATGGACGCTTTTTTCACCGCCATCGAACAGCGGGATGATCCCCGTCTTAAGGGCAAGCCGGTCGTTGTCGGTGCCGACCCCAAAGTGGGGCGGGGACGCGGCGTTGTTTCCACCTGCTCGTACGAAGCCCGCCGTTACGGGATCCATTCTGCCATGCCTATTTCGCAGGCTTACCGACGTTGTCCTCACGCTATATTCCTTCCGGTGGACATGCGTAAATATTCCGAAGTTTCGCGGACAATGTTTGATATTTTTTACGAATTTACGCCGGAGATCGAGCCCTTGAGCATCGATGAGGCGTTTTTGGATATCACCGGCAGTATCCGGATTTTCGGCGCGCCGCTTGTGATCGGCGCGAAGGTCAAAGAACGGATCCGGCAAGCATTGCGCCTGCCGGCCACCATCGGTATTGCTCCCAATAAAATGGTCGCGAAGATCGCTTCCGCTCACGCGAAACCCGACGGGTTATTGGAAGTAACGCCTGAACGCGTCCTGGATTTTTTGTGGCCGTTGCCGGTCTCGAAAATGTTTGGAGTGGGGGAACAGACCGAGAAGATACTTGTTGCGATGGGGATCCGAACTATCGGCGACCTTGCCCAAATCCCGGCGGGATCGTTATGCGACCGCCTGGGCGTGCGGGGTCAATATTTTTGGGACTTGGCCAACGGTCTGGACGCGCGAGAGGTCGTCCTGAAAGAAGAAACTAAATCTGTCAGTCATGAGCATACCTTTGAAGAAGATACCGCGGACCGCGAGCAATTAGGGACCGTTTTGTCCGTTCTGTGCGAAAAAGTTTCCCGGCGATTGCGCGCGCAGGAGCTCAAAGGGAAGACCGTGACGCTTAAGCTGCGCACGGGAGATTTTAAGACGATCACGCGTGATGTCACGCTGCCGGAAAGGACGAATTTTTTTGATATCATTTATCAAACGAGCAAATCCCTTTTTGATACGTCCTACGATCCGCAGAAAAAATATCGCCTCATCGGCGTGCGTGTTTCCAGCTTCAGGCAGCCGTATGTCCGTGACAGCCTCTTTTATGATGTTCGTTCTCAAAGGGCCGAGCAGGTCCATCGCGCGGTGGACACCATCAAGGCAAAATTTGGGGAAAAGGGCATTATCCGTGCTAAAAGTTTCTAGAGAAATATTTTAGAAGAACACGGTAGTCAAGCATGGGCCGTGGTGATAGAATAAAACAGTAGTTTATCCCAAAAAATCCCAGGGGAGAAATGGTGTAATGGCGGCAAAGATCATTTTGGTCGTTGATGATGAAAAGGAAGTCCTGGATGGGCTGGAGAAAAAATTGTCCAACGAGACTTATGTCGTCTTGAAAGCGTTGACAGCGAAAGAGGCCCTTGAGAAGTCACGCCGGCACAAGCCCGATCTGGTCCTGATGGATATCGTTTTGCCGGACATGGAAGGCTCTGAAGCCGTTCGGATATTGGCACAAGATCCTTTGACCTCTCATATCCCGGTCATTTTTATGTCGGGGATTGTGTCCAAAGAAGACGAACACACGCAGATAGAACTCAATGTCGGTGGCCGGTTGTACCGGGCCGTGAGCAAACCTTTCGAGTTCGAAGAGCTTCTCAAAGAGATCCAGGAAACCCTGCGGTAAGAAAAGGTAACTCTCCATGGGCTTTCCGGATAGTGAATTTCATCCCGCTTTAGTCCATTTTTCTGTCGCGTTATTTGTCGGCGCTCTCTTAATGGAAGCGGCGTTTTTTTCTTTAAGAAAAAATCTTTTCACCGCAACGCCATCCATTTTTATGTGCTGGCCTGTACCGGCGTTGAGTTGTGATATGAACATAAAAATATTCTCAATACTGTTCTTTTTCCTTTTCATCGACATGCCCTGGCCAAGGCTTTTGGAAACTTCCGCGGCAAGGGCGGAGGAAGTCGTACAGCTGGCGCGCCTGAGGCCACGAATGAAATTTGTCCGCAACGACCGTTTGAGGGAACAGCTCAGGGCGAATAAACGCAAGGAACTTGTTCAAAAAGTATTTATTTCTCCCCGAGGATCGCCTGGAAGGCCGCCCCGACGTTAGGAATAAACATAATAACGATATCCCGCGATCCAGATTTTAG